>Ga0334895_1000221_pt1 | contig 93021 bp, 101 predicted proteins | sample GraSluR3_MG_7_FD_207229 | JGI IMG/M metagenome (GOLD analysis project Ga0334895, IMG submission 207229) | Sludge microbial communities from methane-producing bioreactor in Wageningen University, Netherlands - Granular Sludge_31_05-R3 | ecosystem: Engineered > Bioreactor > Anaerobic >... | reverse complement strand
CGAACTCCTCCAGACACAGGGAGACCCACTCCGCGCTGGAGAGAAGACTGCCGTCCCCTTCGGTGAAGTCCCTGCCGTCTCCGCAGTAGTGGGTTACGTAGTCGTAGCCCAGCCATTGGGAGAACTCTGCGGTCCAGAGACGGTCCGGCTTCCAACTGTGGTAGGTCTGTGCAAATGTATCCTGTAGATCATCACCTGTGCCTGCCAACCGCAGAATCCTCCGGCTGTAGTCGGGAATGGAAACCTGCTGGACGGGATCCTCCAGGGCAATGAGGTTCTGAATGAGCACGCTGAGGGTGTCCTCTTCACTGCAGTTCTTCACGGAAAGCCTTCCCACCATCATGTTGGGGAAGGCGTTGTTGACGGAACGGTTCTCGCCGAAATAGGCGTACCACTCGTCATTGCCGATCCGGTCGAAGTCGGGGGTGGGTTGACCGGGTACGCGGTCGTACTCGTGGGTGGGGAGGAACCAGGGTTCGTTCCCGAAAGAAGAACCTTCATGATCGCCGATCAACAGCAGATAGGCGGGCTTGTGGGTTGTGGACTGCTCCCAGTTCTCCCACATGTGCTCGGTGAAGTCCCTCAGGATGTGGTCGGTGAGAACGGGGGAAACTCCGCCGAAACAAGAGTAAATGGAGTCCGTGGTCACCAGGGCCACGTCGAAATGGTTGAGAGCCACCCGGTGCTCCGCAAGGTCCTCAATGGCGTCACTGCACTGCTCGTACAGCCCGGAAGCACAGATGATTAGATAGTCGGGCATGCGGGGGGGACCATCCCAGGGGTCCACCTCGCCGAAGTATGCGGGAAGGGGATGAAGGTTTACTTCCACATCGCGGTATCCCACGATGCTGGAACCCCGGAGCATCCCCTGGAAAGGACCCAGTCCCACATCGCTCCAGGAGGCATCTGTGCTGTCGAAGGAAACAGATACGCTCAATGCGGTCACCGTGCTCAAAGTGCTGTCGGAAGCCCTGTACACCGCGGGATGGAACTGCACCTGCAGTAGGCGCTGGTCATGGATGCGGGTCTCTCCCTGGATACGGACCCGTTCCCCGGGGTAGAACTCCCAGGACGCATAGGCCGTGGAATCCTGCACGAAGGAATCCGCCACCGCAGGGGTGCGCTCATAGGAGATGAAACGGGCCGGTGCGGGGAACACCGGCAGAACCTTCCATTCCCGTTCCCCGTACAAGGCGAACTCAAATGTCGGGACGACACTGTCGGGGATGGCCACAAGAAATGTGATAACAGGCAACTCCGGAAAACCCGCGCTGTCAGCGAGGAAGTAGTCGAGAAACCGGATGAAATGCAAGCCGTTGTGTTCAACGGTCTCCCAGGAGAGGGGTGTCTGTGCGATAAAGGCGACTCGGGAATCGGTTGCGGAGGTGGTTCGGATTGGAAAGGGTTGTGAAAACAACAAGAGGATGAGCACAGGCAACATCAAACACCTCAATCCCGTTTGATGCATAAACTATCAAAGAAATAGTAGTTCACACCGGAAAGGTTGTCAAGGAGGAAGAACGAGAACGCAAAGTTCGTTGGGTCAACCGGTCGCTACTCCGAATCCGGCTCTCGGGGGGAGGGGAAGCCTCCACCAGCCGGGTGGCGCTGGTGAGGTAGTCGGGTAGCATCGAGTGAAGGGCCGCTGTGAAAATGGCGGTCTTTTCTTCATCGAATATTCAAGTGCAAACATACCAGCATGATGCGTCTTGTCTGCGCGTATACAACCGTACGGTTGCATATCCCGGCACCCTTATATACGAACCCGTTTCCCATTGAAAGCCATGAGTTTTTCTGATCTCGCCTGATCCCGACGGAGCATTACTTTTATCCCGAAAAGTTGGCAAATGAAGGTTTGATCATCCAGCCGAGAGGGTGCACCAATGCCCCGGAATCAACTCCGACGAGAGTTTGCCAGGATCATGAAAATGGGCTGCTCGTCAGAAATGATTGTCAAACAAGAATATGGAACGCCCGTAGAGGGCAACTGCAACCGAAAGTTTGCTGGGAGACACGCTCGAAAATGCTTGGCGCCTCGTGAAGGACTCGAACCTCCGACCTAGTGGTTAACAGCCACCCGCTCTACCAACTGAGCTAACGAGGCGCCGAAGCGTCGGTAATATCGTAACTATCCTTTTTGTGTCAATGCGGAAGGGGCCTCCATTTATGGGAGGCCCCTGTGGGTTTTGACTAGAGCTTGATGAGGTTCAGGGTTTGGACAGCTCCGGTTTCGTTTTTGATGAGAGCGAGGTATGCGCCGGAGGGGGCAGGGGTTCCGTTAATGAGACCGTCCCACATCCAGGGGCCGGTGGTTGTTCCGGAAACCACGAGTCTGCCGTAGATGTCAAGGATTTCCACGCTGGCACTCTCGATGCCTTCGATGTGCAGGGTAACAGCTCCTATGAAGGGGTTGGAACCTGCCCGTACGGAGAAATCCGAGAGTTCGAGAGAGGATTCATCGGAGATACTGAGCTCGAGGTCGACCTTGTAGAGCTTGTTGTTTACCGGGTCAGCCACCCAGAGGTAGCCCTCGGGGTCCATGGTGATTCCCGTGGCGTAGGGTACAAGGTCCGAAGTGATGAAGTCAACGATCTGGCTGCTGGGGTTGTAGAGCCTGAGAGGAGCTGCGGAGTTGGCTGCGGCCACCCAGAGGTTGTTGTTGGGGTCCATGGTAATGTCTTTTGTATTGGAGTATCCCGTATAGGTTCTGTTGAAAACACGGTTGTTGATCCAGGGCATGTCGTACCTGTAGCAGGCGTTCTGGTTTACTGAGGACAGGAAAACATGGTTGCCGCGAGATGAAAGTCCCGTCACCGACGAGACAGGGTTGCCTCAACCACCGCACATGGAAGCTTTGTATACGAAGCTTCCAGCTGTGGTGTACTGGTAGACATAGCCGTTCGAGCCAAGCCAGCCGCCGCAAAGGATCGTGTTGGTGGCTGCGTTGTAGGCAAGCCCGGTGGGGTTCATGGATTCGGTGTAGTCAAAGTAGAAGGTGCTTATCACGGCTCCGTTGGTGGGGTTGACCTGGTGAACAAACCTGGTGTTGGCAGACAACACCCAAAGGTTGTCGTTGCCCCAGGTAAGGCCGCTGATGCCCGTGTCCGGGGCATCAAGAGTGAGAGCGATGGAATGGGCGGACAGAGATGCCGCCAAAACCATCAGACAAAGTAAAACTCGTTTCATGATACCTCCCTTGAAAAGCTTCCAAGCCTTAAACATCTACCTACACCAAAAACATGCGGTCATCTCAAATCTATGTCAACAGTATACATTACCGGCCAGTTCTTGCCGGTGATGATGAAGACATCCCTCTCCCGGTCGTAGGCTATCCCGTTCATACCTCCCCCTCCCGGCGGAGCAAGCCGGGAGAAATCCAGAACACTCAGAACGGTTCCTGTGGCGGGGTCGATGGTGAGAATCCTGTTGGAAAGCCATTGGTTCGCCCAGATGAGGTCTCTTGCGTACTCCAGTTCATTGATGTTTCTCTGGGACACTCCGCCCAGGGTAACCGTGACACTGTCGGTTACCTCCATGGTTTTCGGGTCGTGAAAACGCAGGGTTGCCGAACCGTCGCTTCGAATTACTCTGCTGCCGTCGTAACACAGTCCCCAACCTTCGCCCTGGAGGGGAAGGGTTTCAATGATCTCCAGAGTAGTGGGATTCACAACGAGAACCAGACCCTCCCGCCAGGTGAGAACCAGCATCCTTGAAGGGGATACCAGAGTGAGGCCCTCGGCGAAAAGGCTGTCCGGAAGCCTTCTCAGCATGAGGACCTCGCCGGTGGCGGGATTCACCCGTCTCAGGCTGGATTGGCCGTAAAGGCCCGTGCTTTCATAAAGCACACCGTTGTGCAGCTCGAGCCCCTGGGTGTAGGCTCCCGGATCATGGCCGATTATCTCCCCCAGATTCCATACCGCTGCGAATAGAAGCAGAAGCAGCGGCATTTAGCCTCTGCCGCTTCCGGGGCTGCCCCCCCGGGACGGTTCTCCCCGGGGTTGGGGAGGTTCCGGCTGTTCCTGGTGGCTTTCGGCGTTGCGGAACCTTTGCATGAATCTCTCGGTTCTCCGGGCAATGTCAGCGGCGGAAGGCTCCGAAAGACCACTGGTGGCGATAACTGATCTTATCCAGGCGGCTCTGTCCGCCGGAGATGGGTGGGTTTTCCAGAAGCCCTGGGTTCCGCTTCCCGTTGCCATCCTGTCCAGCACCAGGGCCAGGGCCATGGGGCTGTAGCCGGCGTCGGCCAGAATGTGAACGGCAAGGCTGTCCGCGGACCTCTCCGCGTTTCTGCCATAACCGGTGGTGATGATGGTTTCGGTGATCTCCGACACTATGTCCCCATAGCTCTCAACCATTTCCCGGGTCTCCCGGCTGCCAAGGTGACGGGCGGTTTCAGTGCCGAGAGTGGTCCACGCCGCGGTCATCTTGGCGCTGCTTACCGCGCCCACTCCGTGGGCGAGAACCACATGGGCAATCTCGTGGGCAAGTATTGCCGCAAGCTGGTCTTCATTCTCCGCCAGGTCGGAGAGGCCCCGGGTGATGAAGATGAGCCCGCCGGGGCAGGCCATTGCGTTTACCTCCGGGGAGTTCAGCATTACGAAGCGGTAGCCTCCGTATGTGAACGGCCGGGGAGAGTACCCGGCAAGAGCGGTACCGAGAAGGTTCAGATAGGCGGTTCTTCCGGGGTTCCAGTCGGCTTCGTGGCCGGTGAGCATGAATGCCGCCACGGATCTTCCGAGGTAGTACTCCTCGGTTTCAGTCAGAACCCGGTTCGCGTCCTGAAACGCCTGGACAACGCTGACGGCGCTGGCGACTTCGTCACTTTCGATTATGTCCGTAATGCCTGACGGTATGCTTACAGGCCAGGCAAGCAGCGAGCATAGCAGTATGATCATCGGGGTCTCCCTTCAGCCTGGGGCTCATCATCGATCAGGCCGCCTTCAGCAAGAAAAGCGCCCACATCCTCCGGAGATGTTCTGATTTCCTCCATGCGGTCCACCAGGTCGAAACGGAGATCCTTCCCCTGGGCATAGGATGCTTCCACATCCGCGTTGAAACCCCGACCGGCGAGCATTATCATGTCCGGGTCCTGCTCACCCCCGGCGCTACCCCTGCTGAGAACCGCTCCGGTGAGGGAGGTGGAGTGAAGCCAACCCTGAACGCCACCGGGGATTTGAACCTTGTACCAGGCTCCCTGGGAATCAACAACATTGACTTCGGTGCCGAACGCCACTTCGGTTATTGGCTGGGCATAGTGCACCGGCCTAGGAAACAGGTGCTGGTCACGGATTTTCACCGTAGCCATGCCACCCACCTGAATATCGTCGGCGGTGGAAAAGAGCACCACCGACAGCAGCAAAAGAACAGCCGTCTTCATTCCGCCTCCCCATGCTATTTTGAGAAGAGTTTCCATACTCCATTCCAGTCCGCTGGTGTGCCATTTCTGAGTAATTCGCTACAGCGCAACTCCATGACTCTTGCCGCCGCGTCATCGACGCCTTTGAACATCTCCATGGCTTCCTTGAAAAGACCTTTCCTGTATGAAGTGAGGGCATTCATATACTCATCGTTCCATGAGGGCAACTTCGGCACCGGCGTGAAAAGCGTTACCGGCTTCGTCTGCCCCACCACATTCACCGTGTCTCTCTCCAGAAACAGGATTGCCGGGGCTGCATCCCTTGTGGCCCCGGAGACCAGAAGCGTGGTTCCATAGACCTTGTTCACCCCTTCGAGACGGCTGGCAAGGTTGACGCTGTCTCCCATTATGGTGTAGTCGAACCTCTTTTCACTGCCCATGTTTCCCACCACCATCTGTCCGGTTGCCATGCCTATCCGGGTTTTCAGAACGGGAAAGCCATCCCCGGACAGTCTGCTGTTAAGTTCTTCGTGCATGGCCAGGCATTCCATGGCGGCGCGGCAGGCTCTTTCCGCGTGGTCATCCTGCGGGATGGGGGCGCCCCAGAAGGCCACGATCGCGTCGCCCTCGAACTTGTCCACGGTGCCGCCCCATTTCAGGATGATATCGGTCATGGCGGTGAGGTAGTGGTTGAGCAGGGCGACCAGTCTTTCCGGCTCAAGCTTCTCGCTGATACCTGTGAAGCCCTCCACATCGCTGAAGAAGGCGGTCATCACTCTTCTTTCTCCACCCAGGGTGAGAACCGATGGATCCTTCACCACCTGAGCCACAACCTCGGGGGAGAGGTACTGACTGAAAGCGGTTCTGAGAAACTTCTTTTGCCGGTTTGCCCGGAAATTGGCTTCCACGGCTCCCGAGAGAAGTGAGACGATTCCAGCGGAGAGGGGTGCGGCAACGCCGATCCACAAGCCTTCACGGAAGAACAGGAGCGAAGCGCCCGTGTAGCCCAGGAGAAGAAAGACCCCGGCGGCGATGGAGCCGCCGATTGAGGGAATCGCGATCATCGCCACGCTGATGGCCATGGCCAGAAGAATGATGAGGGCGATTGAGGCTGCAGTGCCGTGCACCTGTATTCCGTTTCCTGTCATAAGGTTGTCGTAGATGGTGGCGTGAACCTCCACTCCGGGATAGTGGGCGCTGAAGGGGGTGGGTTTCAGGTCGTACAGGTCGACGGCGGTGTAGCCCACCAGGACAACGGCGTCGGTGAAAATGGATTCCCCGTCTTGCTCCTCGAACATCATTGCGAATACCTGATCAGCGCTGATGGTTGTGTATGTGCCCCTGGGGCCCATGAACCGGGGTACGAAAACGCCGTCGGGAGAGACCGGAACGCTGTTGCCTCCCAGATGCAGCCTTCCATCGCTTATCAGCAGGGTGTCTCTGCCGGACGCGATCCACGCAAGAGCAAGCCCTGGGGAGGGGACAGAGCCCCGGGGTGTCTGAAACAGCAGGGGAGCCCGGCGCACTACGCCGTCGGGGTCAGCCTGAACCATGGGAAAGGCGAGGACTGAAGCGCCCCGGGCAATGGGTTCGACGGGCGTTCTCGCGGAGTGGAACAGCCTTTCCGGCCGGGATTGATTACGAAAGGGGATGATTGCCCTCTCCGGAACAGGAGCCGCGGACGAATCAAGGAAAAGGGATGCGATGAAAACTGTTGGAAGCCTGGAAGCGGCGGCCCCCAGAAGATCGTCTTCAAAATCGTCGTAACTGGAAGATGTTTCAAAGGTGATGTCGAAAAACAGGGCTTTGGCGCCCTGGTCCGCCAGGAAGCCCGCGAGATCCGCCCACATAGCCCTGGGCCAGGGCCAGCCAAGCCAGTCCATGGATTCCAGGGAGGATTCATCCAGGGCGATGATTATCACCTTTGGGTCGGCGTTTTCCGGCTGAGCGGTCAGACGGCACCTGAAATCATAGGTGACCGCTTCGAGACTGCGCATCATGCCCGATCCGCCAAGCAGGGAAAAGAGAAGGGCCACCGCAATCCCGATGCCCACAGCCCTGAGCTTGAGCGCCTTTTCAGAGGAGCCCCCGGACAATGACATAACGCCTCCTTCGCGGTGGTAATCTACACACAGGGCTTTTTTCGGCAAAGACGAGGGGCGCAATCACGCCCTGCTGTTATAATAGAACCAAACATTCAGGAGGATACCATGGCGGACAGGCTGCCCACTCTTGCTGTAGTGGGCCGTGTAAATGTTGGCAAATCTTCGCTCTTCAACAAGATATGCGGTGGAAGAGGGGCGATTGTCGATAACGCTCCCGGTGTGACGCGGGACCGCAAGTTTGCCGTGGCTCAGTGGGGCGGCAGGAGTTTTGTTCTGGTGGACACCGGGGGGCTTTCCCCAGGCAAGGATGATCCTTTTCAGGAAGCCATCCGAAGACAGGTCGCCTTTGCGGTCGATGAGGCGGATGCGGTGGTTTTTCTCGTGGATGCCGCCACGGGGATTCACCCCCACGATCAGGAAGCCGCGATGCTCATTCGGAAAAGCGGGCTTCCGGTGATTCTCGCGGTGAACAAGGTTGATACCGCGGCCCGTCTCGATCTGGTGCACGAGTTCAACGCTCTGGGCCTGGGAAAGCCATGGCCGGTGAGCGCCGCCCATGGCCTTGGCGTCGCGGATCTGCTGGATCACGTGCTTCCCTTTTTGCCCGAGATGGAGATTCCGGAGTTCGTCGGTGTATCCATTGCCATCATAGGCAGGCCCAATGTAGGAAAAAGCTCGCTTGTGAACAGGTTGTGCGACGCGGAAAGAGCCATCGTCAACCCTGAACCGGGAACCACCCGGGATTCCACAGACACTATTGTGAAATGGAAAGAAACCAGCTTCAGATTGATCGACACCGCGGGGCTTCGGCGCAAATGCCGAAAAATGGAGGATGTTGAGTTCTACAGCACCCTGAGGGCCTGGAGAAGCGCGGAGGGCGCCGATGTATGCGTTGTGGTTCTCGACGGAGCCGAATACCCCGCAGGGCAGGACGCCCGGATTCTGAACCGGGTATGGGAGATGGGCAAGGGAGTTCTGATCTGCGTCAACAAGGTGGATCTAAACATTGACCGCAAGTTATGGATTGAAAGTGTTATCCAGAGGTTTCCCCCGGCAGCGGAGATTCCGGTGATGTTCGTGAGCGCCCTGACCGGAACAGGTGTTGGAAGGATTCTTCCGGAGGTGAACATCATCGCTGAAAGAAGGGCGATGAAACTGTCAACCAGCAAGGTGAACCAGCTTCTTCTCAAAGTGGTCAGAGAGGTTCCTCCACCCTCGCCGGGAGGCAAGCAGCTCAAGTTCTTCTATGCTACCCAGGTAAGGCAGGCACCCCCGTCCTTCCTTCTGTTCGTGACCCGTCCCGACCTTGTCCCTGAGAATTACCGCCGTTACCTGGAAAACTCTTTCAGAAGGGAACTGAAGCTCAAGGGTGTTCCCATGAACCTGGTTCTTAGAAAGAGAGATCATTGATCGCTTTTATTGCCCCGGTCCTTGGCTTTTTATGCGGTTCCATACCTTTTTCCTGGTTTCTGGGAAAAATCCTCGGGGTAGACCTTCGTCATGAGGGCTCGGGAAATCCGGGAGCAACCAACCTTATGCGGAGCCGGGGAACCGTCCCGGGGGTTCTGGGGCTGGTTCTCGACGCAGCCAAGGGAGCTGTTCCGGTGTATCTCGCCGGGGCCTGGGAAGTGTGGTGGCTTTCGGCAGCTGTGGCCCTCGCGGCGATTCTCGGCCATGTGTTCATGCCCTGGTTCGGCTTTCGTGGCGGAAAGGGCGTTGCGACAGCGCTGGGGGCTCTTCTGCTGCTTTCTCCACTGCCTCTGCTATCCGCGCTGGGAGTGTTCGCGGTTACCGTGGCCATATTCAGAATGATCAGCCTTGGAAGCGTTCTCGGTGTTGCGTCACTTGTTCCGTTCGGGCTTCTCTTTCGGGCGGATTCCTCCGTGATCGCTGTTTTCGCGCTGGTGACGCTGGTGGTTGTTTTCGGCCACAGGGGCAATCTGGGCAGAATCTTCAGGGGCACTGAAAGGCGTCTGGGCTCAAGGTGACTGACCTGCCTCTTCTCATGAAGAGCCTGGTGGACAAGGATCTCAGAGTCCGCTACAAGCGTAGTGTGCTTGGTTTTCTGTGGTTTCTTCTGAAGCCCGTGTTCAGCATGGTGGTGTACACAGTGGTGTTCACCCGAATCATCAGATTCGGCGGCGCTATTGAGAATTTCAGCCTTTTTCTTCTTACCGGGCTTCTTCCCTGGAACTTCTTCAGTTCATCCCTGGCCGCATCCACGAGAACTCTTCTGGATAATCACCGGCTCATCCGCAGCGTCTACTTCCCCAGGGCGGCGCTTCCGGTGGCGGCTGTGATCGCCAACGGGGTTCACATGCTGCTGGCCCTGGGTGTGCTTCAGCTTCTTCTGTGGCTGTGGGGGCATGCTCCGTCGCTTCCCCTCATAGCCGCGCTGCCGGCGGTTCTCATGCTCTGCTGCCTCACATCGGGGCTGGCACTGGCCCTGAGTGTATGGAATGTTTACTACAGGGATGTTTCGCAGTTTCTCGAAGTGGTTCTGCTGGCCTGGTTCTACGCCAGCCCTGTCATCTATCCCCTCGGCATGGGAATGCTTCCACCGAGGGTGGAGCACATAATCCGTTTCAACCCCCTCTCCGGAATCCTGGAGATACTTCACAGCGCCATGTACAGCGGAACCTGGCCCGAGGCGTGGTGCTGGATAAGTGGGTTTTTCTGGAGCGCGGGATTTCTTTTGATGGGCGTTCTGGTGTTCCGGCGGTACGAGCCGTCGGTGGTCAAGGAACTCTGAGATGGCAGCCCTGCCCGGAGCCGTTGGTTTTCGCGATGTAAGGCTGGATTACCGGCTTTACAGGGATAGAAGCGTAACCCTGATGCAGGCCGTGATGAACCTGTTCGGCCGGGGCACCACACGGAGCTGGTTTACGGCCCTGAATGGGGTTTCATTCTCCATTTCTCCGGGAGAGGCGGTGGCTCTCATCGGCGCCAACGGAGCGGGAAAGTCCACATGTCTCAAACTGCTTGCGGGGATCTACAGCCCCACTTCGGGCAATGTTTCCACTTCTGGCAGAATCGCCAGCCTTCTTGATCTCGGCGTGGGTTTTCATCCGGAGCTGACAGGTTCGGAGAATGTCATGCTCAATGGGGCCCTGCTGGGCCTTTCCCAGGGAGAGATGAAGGCCCTGATGCCCGAAATCGCAAGGTTCGCAATGCTGGAGCGATTCATGGACACTCCGGTCAAAACCTACAGTTCCGGCATGTTCATGCGGCTGGGTTTCGCCCTTGCCACCAGCGTTGACCCCGACATTCTTCTGATTGATGAAGTTCTTGCCGTGGGGGATGCGGCGTTTCAGGAGAGATGCTACGACAGAATCAGGGGCTTCAAACGGAGGGGAAAGACCATCGTCTTCGTGAGCCACGATCCCGATGCGGTGAAGAGCTTGTGCGAAAGGGCGGTCTGGCTTGATTCCGGCGCCGTGAGAATGGACGGGGAGTCGGATGCTGTTCTGGGAGAGTACCTTTTGTCCGCGGGGGGAAACAGGAGGGTGGAGAGGGTTTCGGTTTCGCCCCGGGAATGGGGAAACCGGGAAGTGTTCTTCGAACGGGTATCCATCACAGGTGAAGGCGGTGTTGAAACCGCTGTGTTCCGCCCGGGAACGCCCCTGACGGTCAGGGCTGAGATATCAGGGGGCAAGGACAGGCCCGTGGAGAATGTGATACTCGGATACAGCGTTCACCGCCCTGACGGCGAGGTTGTGCTTGCGGGCAACAATCTCGAGGCGGGTTTTCCGCTGCTCACCGTTGCCGGAAGAGTGTCGGCGGCCATTACCCTCCGCCTTACCACCCTCGAGCCCGGGAACTACATTCTTGGCGTCTCTCTCACCGGAAACGAAACGGATTACCACTGGCAGGATTACTGCTATCCCCTGGCGCTTCTGGGGGAGCGGATGAGCCCGCCGCTGAGGCTGGAGAAGGTTGAGTTCGACTGTGAATGCCGATGAGATGAGGGGATACCGGGAAAGCGCCGCCAGAATGATCAAGGTGCTGGGGATGTACGGGATTTCTGACCGGGTTGTGCTTGACGCGGTATCCCGGGTTCCAAGGCACCTGTTCATCCCGGAGGAACACCGTTTCCAAGCCGACCCCTATGGCGATCATCCCTGCCCGATCGGGCACGGCCAGACCATCTCCCAGCCTTTCATCGTGGCATACATGACCTCCATGCTCGGGGTGAAACCCGGACTTCGGGTGCTGGAGGTGGGTACCGGCTGCGGCTATCAGACCGCGGTTCTTCTTGAGCTGGAGGCCAGGGTATATAGCATCGAGCTTGTTCCGGACCTTTCCGAGCACTCCGTTGGAACCCTCAGTGCCCTGGGGTACAGCGGTTTTCGCGCCGCTGTCGGCGACGGGTTCAAGGGCTGGCCCTCCGAGCAGCCCTTTGACAGGATCATTGTGTCCTGCGCTCCGGTGAACATACCGGAGACGTTGGTGGAACAACTGGCGGACCCGGGCGTAATGGTTCTGCCGGTGGGGCCTTCCCACAACCAGAGGCTGGTTCGTGTGAAGAAGGAGGAGGGAAGGGTGACTGTCGTCGAGGATATTCCGGTCCGTTTTGTTCCCATGATTTCCGGAGGAAGGTTATCCGACCCCTCATGACCAGGGGAAGCCTCTCCTTCGGAAAGTGGTATTCGGAGATCGCCGCGAATCCCGTCGGGGTGACATTGCTCCTGGCAGTGGCGGTTCTGGTTCCAAGAATCTCATGGTTCACTATTCTGGGCGGACGGCTCCCGCTTCCCGTTCAGGATCAGGCTCTCTATGTTCGTTCCGCGGTGGCGGTATCCCAGGGCAGGGGTCTCAGTTTCTCAAGGGAGATGGCCCTTGCCAGACGGGGTAGAGCCTCCAATTCCCCCCTGGCGGACGAATGGGTGCTGAACCCCGATTACGCCTTTGGACTTGCCCCGGTCGACCAACCCACGGCGGTGATGGAACCCGGATACTCTTTACTGCTTGGTCTGGTCTTTCGGGTTTTCGGCCCTGTTGCAGGAGGCGTCTGGGTTCTGAACCTGGCGTTCAGCCTGATCGGCGCCTTCGCGATGCTGCGTCTCATGGAGAAGTTCGGGGAGAAGGAAGCACTTTCCGCCGCTTTGCTGTGGGCATTGTATCCTCCCCTAGTGTTCTATTCCGCCCATGCCATGACGGAAACCGCCCATGCGGCCATGCTTGTTGTCTGCACCGCTCTGCTCTTTCACAACAGGTCCAGTGTTCGGGGGGCGTTCGCGGCAGGGTTGTGCATCGGCGCTTTTTTCCTGATTCGCGCAACGGGAGTGATTCTGCTTCCCCTGGCGATTCTTTATGTGGGGATTCGAAAATGGAGGCTCTGGTTGGCGCTTTCCCTCGGTTTTGCCCTTGCGGTTTCGCCATGGGTGATAAGAAACAGCATTTCGGTCGGTTCGCCGGTACTGATGCCCACCAAGGGATCGCTGAATCTGTGGATGAGGAACCATCCGGGCGCGCTGGCGGAGGAGGGGATAATCGTACCGGCGTCGATTCCCGTTAACAGTCCCGAGCTTCTCGCATATCCCTCCTACGAAGAGTACCCAGGGGAAGTGGAGAGAAGCAGGGAGCTTGGCAGGTCGGCAATGGAGTTCATGAAGGCGAATCCCAGGCTGATGTTGTGGCTCTCGGCCCAGAGGGCCCTGCATTTCCTCTCACCCGGCGGCAGCACCCTGGGAAGAAGGGCCTTCTGGGCGGGACTTGCCCTTATGGTTCCCCTGATGGTTCTTGGCGGGGCGGGGCTGGCCCGGGAGTTTCGAAAACCGGAAACCAGATTTCTCGTGGCGGTGTTCGCCGCATACCTCCTGATGCATACCGTTGCTCATGGTGGAACCCGATACAGAATTCCGTCGGACATGGTTTTCATGGCAGGAGCGGCAATGCTTCTCCATCGCAGAAGGAAGCAATCCTGAAAAAGGTTCTTTTCGTCTTTCCCGAAACCCGTTATCCCTCGGGACAGCCCCCCCTGGGTCTGGGCATGCTTTCCGCGGTGGCCAGAAGCAGGGGCGTCGAGCCGTTCATGTGTGACATGTCTTACCAGAAGGCACCATTCAGATGCCTCGAGGAAAGCCTCGGGAGTTTAAAGCCTGACCTGGTGGGGATCAGCATGCTGACCCCCCAGCTGTCCGCCGGAACAAGAACCGCTGAAATCGTCCGAAAGGTCACGCCCGGCGCTCTTCTCGTCGCCGGAGGCCCGCACCCCACAGTAATGCCGGAAGACACCATGGAAAGGCTCGGGGTTGACCTGATCCTGAGAGGCGAGGCTGAGATTTCCTTCGGCATGCTTCTGGACGGTGCAGGATTCGACCGGATTCCCGGGGCGGTTTTCAGGAGTGACGGCCGGCTCGTCTTCGCGGAAGGCCCGATACCCGCACCGGATCTGGATTCCCTTCCCCTGCCGGATCGCAGTATTTTCGACATGGAAACCTACATAAGGCACTGGTACTCCATGGACCGGGTGGATACCCGGCTTCGGGGCACCACCATCATGGCAACCAGGGGCTGTCCCTACCGCTGCACCTATTGTCAGCCCACGCTTTCCATGCTGTTCGGAAAGAAACTGAGGAAGAGATCACCGGAAGGAATAATCGAAGAACTGCTCCAACTCGTGAATGATTACGGCATAGACGCCTTCATGTTCGAGGATTCCACCTTCGTCGCGGATCATGACTGGGTAAACGGGATTTGCCGCAAACTCATAGACAGTTCGTTGAATCTCTCGTGGTGCTGCAATGTCCGGGCCGACCTGTTGACCGGTGATCTGCTTGACCACATGGTGAAAGCCGGTCTCAGAAAGGTGAACATGGGAGTGGAAACCTCTTCTCAGCGGGTTCTTGACGAGATCTACCAGAAGGGAACAACCGTCGAAGGGGTCAGGAGAGCGCTTCGGCTGTGCAAGGAAAGAGGGGTTTTCGTGCAGGGGTACTTCATGCTTGGAACCCCGGGCGAGACACTTGAGGAGATGAAGGATACCATCCGCTTCGCTTCCTCGGAGCCCTTTGATGACGCCCTTTTCGACATCACCACCCCGTTTCCCCAGACCACTCTGTGGGAGAGAACCAGACACCTGATCAGGGATGATTATACAGACTTCGACTGTTTTCACAATTGTGTTTACAATCTCGAGGGAATATCGTCAAAAACCATAGAAAAAATAAAGAGAAGGGCGTTTTACAAATTTTATCTTCATCCCGCCAGGATATTGGCTACATTAAAAACGGTTTTTGGAGTGAGCAACCTCAGGAGAACCCTGCTCAAGGCGAGAAGGGTATGACCAGGTTAACGGTAACCATCGACGACGGCGGAATGCACGAAGCGGTGAACAAGGCGGCGGAGGAATGCATGAAAGCCGGCGTCGTTCACCGTTACAGCATTTTGCCCACCGGAGACGGCGTTGTATCCGCCTGCTCGCTGGCCATGAGCGAAGGGGTTCAGATCTCGGCTCACCTTGACTGCTGCCGGGGTCCGTTTCTTCACGGGGGAAGCCTCTTCCCACGCAAGGCGAGCCGGTGGTTTACCGCGGCGCGAAAACTGGCGCCGCAGGTTCGGGCAGAGTGGTCATGCCAGCTTGAGAAACTTCTCTCGCTGGGTGCGATGGTAACCTGTATCGACAGCCACAGGCATCTTCATCATCTGCCCCCTCTGCAGGATGTTTTTTTGGAAATCGCCGGAGAATACCGGATCGGTACCGTCAGAACCGCTGTTCTTCCGGACAGGTATTCCCGTTTTCCCGAAGGCCTCTGGCTGGACGGTCTGGGCAGGCGTCTGCAGCGAAGAGTGGCGGTTCGGGGGCCGGGAACCGCTTCGCGAATGCTTGGATTCGGGGCCGCGGGATCGGTGGACAGAGAGTACATACGGAAGCACCTGGCCGCGATCGACACCGGAGATGTGGAACTGGTGATGCATCCCGCCACCGAACGGGTCTGGTCTCCGGGACAGCCCCGGGAGTTGAAACTCATGCTTTCGGAATGGTTCAGGGAGTTGGTCAAGTGATGCGGGGCGCGATGATACGCGATGCTTCAGAACTTTCCGGAGTAACCTTGACGGAAAAGGCGGCATGAATCTCCTGGCGGTGCGCACCCACGCCTTTGGAGATGCCCTGATGTGCACCCCGGCGGTTGCGGCGCTTTCCACGGTACACGCTGTTTCAGTCCTCACCGGACCTTCGGCGCTGCCAGTCTGGAGCCGGATGCCCGGAATTGAATCCGTCATCACGGCTCCCATACCCGCCAACCCCCTTTCCCTTCTTTTCTGGACCATGAGCCACAGGCTTGCCGGGTTCGACCGGGTGATCTTCTTCGGTGTCTCGCCGGTTTTGAGAAGGTGGCTCCGGCTGATGACCCGGGCGGCAATGCGGAGCGGCGCCGACCTGCCTCTGGGTTCATGGGAGGAGGCTGTCGGTTTCGGGGAAAAACCCGCGGCGCTGGCCTTCTCCCGGATTGCCGGAGTGGCTCCTGAGTCTCTCAGGCCTGTCTTTCCCCTGAAGGATCAGGAGAAGGCGATTGCGGGGAAAATGGCGGAGCAGGGGAGTTACGCTGTGATAGCTCCGGGGGGGGGCAGGAACCCGAGACAGAGTGTCTCCGCGAAACGAATCTCTCCGGAGAAGTGGCGGGAGGGAATAGTCTTTCTGAGGGGAAAGGGATACAAGGTACTGGGTGTCGGGGCCGCCGGAGACAGGGAAACCGTTGCCGCAGCCGGGGTGGATGTGAACCTTGCGGGATCGTGTTCATGGGGGGTGACCGCGGCGCTGATCGCGGGAGCAGCGGTCTTCGCCGGCAACGACAGTGGACCGGCGCATCTCGCCGTTGCCCATGAAGTCCCGACGGTGGTGGTTTTCGGACCAACTGATCCCGATTCCCTCTACCCGGCGGACTCTATTATACCCGTAAAGGGTACGGCCTTATGTTCTCCATGCTATTCCAAAGGAATTTTTCCGGGCTGCGGCAGGGGGTTTCTCTGTATGAGTTCAGTTGAAGCCCGACAGATTGTCGAAGCACTGAAGAAGGTTTTTTCATGAAGATTACCGCTCTGAATCCGCCTTTTCTTACCGGTTTCAGCCGGGGACAGAGAAGTCCGGCGGTTACCCGCAGTGGTTGCCTTTACTATCCGATATGGCTCGCCTACGCAGTCGCGGCCCTTGAAAAGGCCGGGCACGAAGTTCAGTTCCTCGACGCTCCCGCCATGAACCTCAATGGTGACCAGGTTCTGTCCATGGTCAGGGAGTTCATGCCTTCACTGGTTGTTGTAGAATCTTCCACACCCTCTATCGAAACAGATGTTGAAACCGCTGATGCCCTTTCCAGCCTCGGTTTTACGGTTCTTATGGTGGGAACACATCCTTCGGCTCTTCCCGAGGAAACACTCATGATGGGGAAGCTTTTCAGGGGCGTTGTGGTGGGTGAGTACGAAAACCCGCTTCTTGGCGCGGTTGACGCCGTTCAGAATGGTGCCGCGCTGGAGACCGTTCCTGGCCTGGCACTCAGAAGCGCCGACGGTGTTGTAATCACCCCCCGTTCTGAACTCCTTGAAAATCTTGATTCCCTTCCCTTTGTAAGCAGTGTTTATGCCAGGCACCTTCCCGTTTCGAGATACTCCAACCCCAATGCGCTTCATCCCCAGGTCATGATCATGGGCGGAAGAGGATGTCCCAATCACTGCTCGTTCTGTGTGTTCCCCCAGACCCTTACCGGGCACAGATTCAGGGCCAGGAGCCCCGGAAACATTGTGGACGAAATGGAGTGGGTGAAGGCTAACATGCCCGAGGTCAGAGCGGTGTTCTTTGAGGATGATACGATGACCGCGGACAGCAGCAGGCTTCAGGCTATTGCCCAGGACATCATGGCAAGGGGTTTGAAACTCAGCTGGTCATGCAACATGCGTGCGGATATGGATTACGAAACCCTTGAGCTGTGTGTTCGGGCGGGTCTCAGAACCGTCTGTGTCGGCTTTGAAAGCGGAAGCGATGAGATACTGGCTGCCATGGGCAAGGCACTGACAACTTCCCGAATGCTTCGGTTCGCTTCGGACTGCTCCCGGGCTGGAGTGCGGGTCCACGGGTGTTTTCTCGCGGGATCAAGGGGAGAGACTCCTGAAACCCTGGAGAAAACCCTCAGGTTTGCCCTGCAACTGAACCCCGATACCGCCCAGTTCTATCCCCTGATGGTGTATCCGGGAACCGCCGCCTATGCCGACGCCCTGAAGGACGGGTGCCTGCTGCCCGCCACTTTCAGGAAGTGGCTTAAGCCCGATGGAACCCATAGCTGCGTGGTGCGAACCCGTGAGCTTTCTCCGGAGGATCTGGTGGAGTTCTGTAACAGGGCCAGAAGAAAGTTCTACCTCAGGCCCGGTTACATCGCTGGAAAACTGCTGAGAACCCTGGGCAGCCGGGATGAGCTGCACAGCGTGTTCCACGCCCTGCGAACCTTCCGAAGGCATGTGCTGAAGTGAAGAGGGAGATATCGGTCATCGTACCGTTTCACGGAGATTCCGCCGCGCTCGGGTCATGTCTGTCGGCTCTTGGGAAACAGACTGTCAGGGCTCGGATGCAGATAGTGCTCAGCGTGGACGGCCCGGATTGTCCCGAGGGAGTTTCCCACCTGACTGACCTGATTGTCACCAATAGTGAGAGGCTTGGCCCCGCGGTCGCCAGAAATCGCGGATGGAGAGCATCTGAAGGTGAGTTCGTTCTCTTCACCGATTCGGATTGCGTTCCCGCGCCGGACTGGGCGGAAAAGATGACAGCGCCCCTGAAGCAGGGGTGGGAAGCTTCCAAGGGTGTTTATACCCGGGGGGGGGAGCGCCTGATACAGCGCCTGGCTCAGGTGGAGTTCATGGAACGATACCTTATCCTGAAAAAAGCCCGGCGGATTACCATTGCCGACACCTACTCCGCGGGGTTCGCCAGGAGTGCTCTGGAGAGGGTGGGAGGCTTTGACGAGTCTTTTCCCGTACCCGATCACGAGGATGTGGATCTTTCATGGAGAGTCATCCGATCGGGAGGAAAGATATGTTTCGTCGCCGACGCTGGAGTAACTCATACCCACAGAAAAACATGGGCTTCATACTTCGCCCTGAAAACCAGCAGGGGAGCGTGGCGAATCAGGGTGCTTCGACGTTTCCCTGAAATGGCTTTCAGTGACGGCTACACGCCTCAGAGCATGAAACTCCAGATGGCCCTTGCTCCGCTTCTGCCGGTGTTTCTCGCGGCTGCAGCAATCCAACCCCTGGCGCCACTGGTCTGGATTGCCGTTTTTCTTATGCTTTCCGCACCGCTGATCCTGGTCGCTGTCAGATACGACCCCGGCGTGGTCTGGCTGATTCCGGCGTTCGCGTGGTGGCGCGGAGTCGCGCTGGCTGCCGGGGCGGTCGCGGGTGTTCTGAAGGGGGATGGCATTTGTTCGCGCCGGTGAGAAAATCAGACAGAGTGTTCATCGCGGGTCAGGTGATTGCAGACCTTCTTTCGGTTCCCCTGGCGGTTGTGATCACCTGGTATGTCAGAAGTGTTCTGCTGGCTCGATGGCTTCCAAGGTTCGACCACCCCATAGGTGTCTATCTTCCGGTCATACCATGGGTCGCCGCCATCTGGGTCGTATGCTTCCACAACGCGGAGCTGTACCGATCCACAAGAAGGGCCAACGGTTTCACATCCCTTACAAGACATCTCAAGGCATACCTGATGCTGGCGGTTTTCATGATGGCCGCAAGTTATCTTGTAAAGATGGATTACTCCAGAGTCATACTATTCCTCTTCATTGCGGTGGCATGGCCGTTGAACACCTTGATGAGAAAGGCCGCCTCCTGGATATCCGGAAGGCTGGTGCCGGTAAAGCGGGCGCCCGGTGTGCTCGTGGTAGGCTCGGGGGAGTACGCTGAGAAGATCATCACCTCATTCCTTCGAATGCCCGAACCCAGGCATGTGATAGCGGGAGTTCTGGTCGAGGACGGTGAGCACCTGACTTCAGATATCTGCGGCATTCCCGTGAGGGGCACGATAAGCGACCTCCCCAGGCTTGTGGGAAGCCTCCGGATTGATGAGGTGGTGTTCGCCAGTTCCAGCCTCGGCAGAACCGAGCTGATGGTGGCGATAAACTCCGTCAAGTCAGAAAATGTCGTTTTCATGGTCGTGACAGACCTTTTCGAGATCGCGTCGGGGGCCGGCAGCCTCGAGGAGCTTTCCAGGATTCCCGTGGTGGAGATTGGCTCCGCCAGGACCGGAAGCTATCACAAGGTTGTGAAACGGATTCTTGATCTGATACTCTCCCTGATCCTCATCGTGCTGCTGGCTCCTCTGATGGGCATTATCTGGATTCTGCTTCTGTTCCAGAGGATGGGGGGGCCTGTTTTCAGGCAACAGAGAGTTGGAAGAAACGGGGTACCCTTCACGCTGTACAAGTTCAGGACCATGATGCCCAAAGCGGGGGAGTACGAGGTTGCTCCGCTGGAGCCTTCAGACCCGAGAATAACTCCGCTGGGGCGATTCCTCAGAAAAACAAGCCTCGACGAGCTGCCGCAGCTGTTCAATGTTCTGCGGGGAAGCATGAGCCTGGTGGGGCCAAGGCCTGAAATGGATTTTATTGCAAGGAACTACAACCCCTGGCAGAGAAGAAGACTGGATGTGAAACCGGGAATCACCGGGCTCTGGCAGGTTATGGGCCGGAAGGACCTGCCTCTGCACGACAACCTGGAGTTCGATTTCTACTATATAAGGAATCAGTCGCTTATGCTGGATGTAGCCATACTTCTGCGAACGGTCTACACGGTTTTGGCCGGAAGGGGAGCTTACTGATGCTTTTTGTGCTTCTTTCGATGTACATTGTTTCCCCCTCGCCTTCCATCATGGGAAGGGGTGTTCACCCGGCCGCCTGGGGAAAGGGCGCAATGGAGCTGACCGACGCTCCGGCGGGGCTTTCCAGAATGGAGTACCCGGGTCTCAGCGGCTGGGTCCGGTCTCCCGCCGGAAGCTCAACGGAATTCACTCTGGCCGGCGGGATGCCTGTCCCCGGCGGTAAGTTTTCCCTGGGAGGACTGCTCAGCGCAAACAGCGGTTTTGACCAATACACCGGTGTTCTGGGAGGCTCATGGGTTTTAACCGGAGACCCGATCGGTTTCATGGAGGGGCTTTTCGGCCCCAGCATCGTTCTCGGATGCGCCGCAGGGGTAACCGATTCCGGAACCGGCGCTGACATGCTCGCATCGGGATCAGCCCAGTTCTCGCTGTTTCCGTCCTTTGCCCTTGGGGCCTCCTCGATCTGGAGGGAAGGGGATTCCCCGTATGTCGCTCTTGGTTTTTCCCATGTTTTCAACCGTGCATTCACTCTCAATGCAGGGCTTTCACAAGGCGACCCGGAGGTCGGAGGCGTGTTGAAGATATCACGCCACCTGAGCGTGAGCGCAGGTACCGGCGGCGATGCCTGGCATTCAGGGCTTGTTCTTGAGGTGTGGGCGGCGCGCATGGACCTGGCTGTGGTCTTCAAGGAAAACCAGGCTTCAGGAGGAGCGGGGCTGACATGGATAGTCGGATGGTAGCACTGCTTCTTGCGCTTGTTCTGCCGGCTTCCGGGCAGGGGTTCGGTCTACGGGCCGGTGCGGGTTTCCACGGCTATGCCGGGGCTGATCTGTCCTCCGGGGGCCTGAAAACCCTCGGGGTCGACAGCCTGTTTCTTTTTCCATCGATATCGGTTCAGGACGACGGATACCATATGAAGGCGGTGATGAGGGCGGACCCCCTCACAACGGAATCGGGCTTCAGGGTGGTGCACGGGTCTGCGGGGCTCAGGTTGCCAGGTTCTCCCTGGATTGGAGCCCGGGCGGCGTATGGTCCGGACTCGCCCTTCATTTTCGGCCTGGATCGCCCTTGGAGGGAATGGGACAACAGCGGAAGAGACAGCCTTGTATCAGCCACACTTGAAGGCGGCGGAGTTCTGGGCTTCAGCGGTTTCTACACCACCATGTGTTCCGGACGGGCAGACACCCTGGTGTGGGCCGGCATACGTTCACCCTGGCTTGGCTTCGCGCAATTCTGGTGGGATGGAATGAGAGGGCCTGAAGAGCGCAACATTTTTACCGGATTCATGTCCTTCCCCGGTTTTTCGCCCTGGGTCAGCGTCGGTGACTCCTCAGGCTTCTACAGGGCGGACGGTGAGTTGAGGGGGCTGTACCCCCTGAGCAATTCAGAAATGTCACTTATGGCCGTTCCGTTCCTTCACTACTCGGAAGATGACAGAACCTCAGCCGGGGCGAAACTGCTGTTTGCGGGAAGAAACACCGCCCAGGCCGGAGCCCTGATCTTCCGGATACCGGTTCAGAGCCGGGGACCGGCGGGGGCCGAGCTTCATTACTCCATGCGAAGCATCGCCGGCATACAATGGGATACAGGGCTGGAATGGTCCGAGGATGATGGTTTCGGGTCACGGGTACAAGGTGAGTACAGGTCAGTTCCGTCGGGTTTCGGGCTCGGTTTCGTAACCCTTGGGGACAGTATCAGAGTGGTGGGAAAGGCGTTTTACTCTCCGGTTCCCACGGTGGCCGCGGAGGCTGTTCTTTCCACCGCTCTTTTCTCCGATGACCTGAAGCCGGCGGGATCCATAATCGTATCCGCTTTTCGAGGGCCACTTTCCGGTTTGATCGGTTACACATGGGAAGACGGTGCCTCAAAGCTGAAACTGGAACTCGGGGGGTGGATGGGTTTATGAGAATTCCCCTTCTAATCGCTATCGCATGCTGTGGATGTACCGCCTTCACTCCTGTTGCCATGACTTCCGCAACGGGAGAGTTGATTCTCTCCCATCCCGGAGCATCGAGGGTGCAACTGGTGTCGGACTGGAACAACTGGGGGGGCATGGAAGGGCCTATCGAAAGAGTGGATTCCGAAATCGGCCGGATGACCGTTTCGGAATACGGGAACTGGGTGCTGGCCATTCCCGCAAACCTTCCAAGAGGCCGATACCGTTACGCTTTTCTCGTGGATGGCCACAGGTTGATTCCGGATCCCATGAATCCTGAACGGGCTACATGGAATGGACATGAGGTGTCGGTTCTGGTGGTCAGATAAGTGCCGGCGGTACTGAGCCCCCGGCGACCGGAGTTCGTAATCACTTTCCATACCACCATTCCGGTAGTATTTTCCCGGAAACCCATGGAGTGAGGATCATCCAGTGACTATGCTTCCCGTCTTCACAGCCCTGGCCGGGGCGTTTCTTCTGTCATCCCTCCTGACCCCCATCGCACGCCGTATCGCTCTGCGGCTCAATTTCGTGGACAAACCCGGAAGCCAGCAGAAGGGGCATCTCAAACCCACGCCTCTTCTGGGCGGCGCGGCGCTTTATCTTGCGTTTACCCTGGCGCTCATCGCGGGCCGGTTCGCATGGCCTGATCTCACCGAGGGAATCGTCAGCGACACCCCGCTGGACTGGAACTCCCTTTCGGTCATGATGATCATCGGCGCCACTCTGATGATGCTCACCGGCCTTCTCGATGACATCATCGGCATGAAACCCGGAGTGAAGCTTCTGTTTCACACAACTTCCGCTCTTCTTGTGGGCATCTACTTCGTGGTGGAGGGTGCCCAGGTCAGCCTTTTTCTCAACAAAACAGGGCTATCCCTCCTGGCGGCGCCGATCACCGTACTCTGGATGGTGGGAGTAACCAACTCCGTCAATCTGCTTGATCATTCGGACGGGGTTTGCGCGGGTATTACCGCCATTGCCGCCCTTTTCCTGACTGTTGTGAACGTTCTTCACGGCAACGCTGCGGTGGCGTTCTTCGCCGCCAGTCTTGCCGGCGCCTCGCTTGGATTCCTCGTCTACAATTTCCCGCCCGCCAAGGTATTCATGGGGGACAGCGGCAGCAACCTTCTGGGTTTCATGCTGGCGGTGATAGCGGTACTGGGTGTTTACACACCGGAAGGATCGATCAGGGAACTTGCGGTCTTCACCCCCCTGCTGATCTTCGCGGTTCCCCTGGTCGATACCCTTCTTGTAATGGTCTACAGAAGGAAGCGAGGCGCTCCACTGCTGAAGGGCGACAGAAATCACCTTACTCACAGGCTTGCCCGGGTTGGCCTCAACCTCAGGGAAGCGGTTATTCTGCTTTATCTTCTGGGAATTCTGATGGGAATCCTTGCGCTGCTGCTTCCAACCCTGAGGCCCTATCAGGCGGTGCTGCTGTTTTTTCATGCCCTTGGTCTTGTGGGCTTACTCGCTTTTTTGCTTCATAAAAGCGAATCCAGGAGGAAATAGTCCGTGAAAATCTCGCTCGCAACAACTCTGTTGTTCAGCCTGTTGTGCATCGCAGTGTTGTTCAGCGTGTCCACAAACAGCAGGAACAGCATTCTGGTCAAGGAGTATGCGTATGTCGCGGTGGGAGCACTGGCGGCGGCGGTTATGAGCGTGCTGATTCTTGCGGGTTCCAGGCTTCATCTGAACAGAATCCCGAAATCCGCGGCTTTCGCGCTTCCCCTGATCGCGATTCTGATGATGATGATGCATGTTGCCGGCCCGATAACCAGCGTGAACGGACCCTTCGCCATGGCTTCTTTCGTCGCCCTGAGCCTGCTGGGGGTTCTGGGGGTCGCGGTTCTGGACGGGCGGAACGCAAGGCTTCTGGCCCTTCTTCTAACCGTTATGTCTTCACTGGTTTTCATATACGCCATGCTTCAGTGGCTCGGACTGAGGGTCTTCCCCTGGGATTCAGGGCTTACCAGGCTGGGCAGGGCATCGGGTTCCCTGGGAAACCCAAACCTTCTGGGAAGCTACGCGGCGGCCATGATTCCCTTCGGCGCCGCTTCCATCCTTTCCAGAAAGGGTGGTTATCTCAAGGTGATGTTAGCGATTGCCTTTTCCGCCCTTGCTGTGTTGGCCGTGGTTGCCAGCGGAACCCGGGGAAGTCTTTTCGGAGTGGCCGGGGGCGTTTTCTTCATGGGCGCATGGCTGTTCTCAAGAAGGAACCTTTCCCCGAGGTCAAGGTTTGTCGTAGTAATTGCCGCCCTTGCCGTTATCGTTCTCGCGGTGCTTCCCCTTAGAACCAGGCTGATGGAAATCTCAGTTTCCGGCGACCAGACCGGCACCGCCCAGGTGCGGGGAATCATCTGGGAAGGCGGATTCTCCATGTTCAGGGACAGACCGTTGCTTGGATGGGGGCCGGGCAGCTTTCAGATAGTTTTTCCCGCCTACAGAAATCCCTACTACAGCGTTCTCGGAGTGAGCCACAATACCCTTCATGCACACTGCGAGTATCTTGAGATCCTTTGCGACATCGGTATCGCGGGGTTGCTTCTGTGGGGTGTTTTCGCGGTTTCCATGGCGAAACGCATGAAAGGAGCGGGTCTTCTCAGCGCCGGGGCGGCGGCTGGAGCCGTATCCATGCTCACGGAAAACCTGGTATCGGTTTCTTTGCGCTGGCCACCCACATCATGGCTTTTTGCGATGCTCTGTGTGCTGTTCCTGGTTCGTGAGGGTACTCCTTCATGGAAACCCGGAAAAGCTGCAAAAGCCTTGTACGCGTTGGGCTTTGGTTCTGTTTCAGTTGTTCTTGGAGTCTTCGCTTTCACCGCTTATCCACGCGCCCTTGACTCCGCAAGGCTGGTTTTCATCGGAAAGGACTATCACCTCACAAGCACTGAACCCGCCATGGAGGCGGCAACAGTTTCCGCCCGCACCTTCGCTTCAACCGGAGATCCTTCCATGGCTTCCGCCACCGCCAACGCCTGGATGACCGCCACCGTCCACGCCGACAGCGCCATAGCCCTGTGCACAAGAGCAATGGAGCGGAATCCCCAGGACCTCGGGGCGTACTACGCCCTGGGAAGCGCCTATCTCATGAGGGCCCTGATCGCTGATCCAACCGACAGAAACATCGCCACGGCCCTGGACCATGCCGGCCTTCGGGGATCGAACCCCGAAGCGGCCAGGAGTTTCAACGCGAGGGGCATGGAAATCTACGCCGACCTCACGGTCCTGGCTCCAAACTACGCCGAAACCCACAACAACATGGCCATAGGTTATCTGACCCTTGGTGATCTGCGGGCGTCTCTGGATCACCTTTATCTGGCCTGGAGGCTTCATGGTCATCGCCGGGTCGATTACCTCACCCAGACCCGGAGGCTTCTCAGAATCGTACCGGACAGCCACAGCGGCGCGATGCTTGTCTGGAGCCATTTGCTCAAAGAGATGAGGGAGATACAGACCGAAGAAAACGAGGGCAAGAGAGTAGCCAAACTCTTGAACAACAGTACTATCGCATGGTTTCTGATACAGGCGTCCGATCATCCGGATTCACTCTATGAGTCCTTCAGAATCATCTCCGAAGAGTCCTGCCCGGGATTATGGATCACCATCGACAGTGTTTATCAATCCCTTTACAGCCCGTCGGACATTTACGCCGACGCGATGGAACTGGTTCGTAGCGGAAGGGATCAGGAGGGGTTGGACCTGCTTTACACGCTTCATCAGATACAGCTTCAGCTTGGTACCTTTACCCCGACCCTCTGGCCCGGCCTGGGTATGGGATACTCGGTTGTCCCCGGCGCCGCCCGTAGACTGGAATGGAGCCATGACGGAACCGAAGCGGTGTTTGATCAGATGGTTCTGCTCTATCAATCCGAGCATCTTGTTGATGCGGCCCTTGAACTCTCCCGTTACCCCGCGGTGCGCAGCACGGTGCGTGACTCTCTGACGGTTCTTCTCAACAATCTGGGTGGTCCCAGGGCCGCGATTCGATCGTCGCGGAATGAGCCGTGGCTGGATGGCAGCATGCTTGCCGGGATTGAGGGTCAGCTCGACTCGCTTCGACTGAGTGACACTGAGAACGCTTCATATCCTGTTCTGCAGGCCCGTTTCTATTTTCTCGCCGTCACATCCCTGTGGTGGGATTCCCCCTACTTCACCAGCGGACACAACGATTACATCCTTACAAGACTTTTCGAATCCCGTGACCGGGCCGCGGCCCTTCTTGGATCCAACGCGACACCGGTGCTCTCAAGGGCCCTTGATTCGGAACTTCAGAGGGTGGCCGATCGTCTGGACTCACGCAGTATGAGCGTGATGGATGATCTGAAGAGAGACCTCGCGCTTCTGGTTCCAAGATAACACCCCGCTTGTCCTTTCCCTCTGAAAAGCGTATACTTACAGTAATGAAGGTATGAGCCGTACAGGGGGTTTCCCCCTGTTTTCGTATCAGCGCGGGTTGCTGCGGGGAGGATTCATGGAAGCCGATGGTTTGAGAGAGCTTGTGGAGGGCGCCGCCTCCAGGGCAGGGCTTCTTCTTGTGGATGTTCAACTGGTTCAGACCGGAAGAAGGGTTCTTCTGAGGGTTCTGGCGGACCGTCAGGGCCGGATAACCATAGGAGAATGCGCTTCCCTTTCCCGGGAAATCGGCGACCTTCTGGATGCGCACGGCATTCTTGACCGTGACTACACCCTCGAAGTCAGTTCTCCTGGAATCGGAAGACCCCTCTCAAGCAGTGCGGACTGGTTGAGATGTGAAGGACGAACCCTCAGTATCCGTACCGAGCAGGGGGAACAGAGGGGGGTCCTGTCCGGTTGTAACGACGGGAATCTTGTTCTGGATGGGGATGTTCGAATACCCGTCGATTCGGTACTCGAAGCCCGTGAAGTGATTTGACGAAAGGGACAGCAATGGCTGAATTTGAACGCATAGATGCACTTGCCCGTATGGTTCGCGAGATGGGAGTGAACCGTGAGGTTATTCTCAGCAGTATTCATGAAGGTCTTATCCGGGCTTCAGAGAGAGAATACGGAGAGCCGCTGGAGTACAGGGTAACCTGGGAGCAGGGCACGGGTGATGTGCGGATGGAAGCCCTGAAGACGATAGTGGACAAGGTCGAGCGGGGAATGGGGCACGCCCAGATATCCCTGCAGGCAGCCCACAGGATAGATGCCGCCCTTGAACCCGGTGAAAAGGCTCCTGTCAAGGTTAACATCAATGATTTCGGCAGGGCGGCGGTGGCGGTTTTCAGAAGGGAGTTCCTCTCCCTGGTACAGGCAGCGGAGAGGGAACAGGTTCTCAAGGAGTTCGGGGACAGGATCGGATGCATCATACCGAGATGCAAGGTTCAACAGGTTTACAGGAACCGAATCCTGGTACAGGTAGCGGGACGGATCGAAGCGGAGGTCCCTGAAAGAGAGAGGTCCCGGGGTGAGCGTTTTGAACAGGGAGATTCCATCAACCCGATACTCATCGATATCAGGCCGCCCCAGTCCAACGAGCCGCAGCTTATTCTTTCCCGGGCCACACCGGATCTTGTGAAGAGGTTGTTTGAAAGGGAAGCTCCGGAAATAGAAGAAGGGCAAGTTGTTATAGAGCTGATCGCCCGGGAGGCCGGAGTCAGGACCAAGATAGCCGTGCGCAGCAACGATATCCGGATTGATGCCGTTGGCGCTTTCGTGGGAATGAAGGGCTCGAGGGTCCAGTCTGTAATGCGTGAGCTGAACGGCGAGAGGATAGACATCATTCCCTTTACCCATGACATGAAAACCCTGGCCTCCAGCGCGCTGACGCCGGCCCGGGTCATACATATCGAAAATGCAGGAACCGTTCAGGACGAGGTTCTGGAAAGAAGCATCCCGAGACTGGTGGCTGTGGTGCCTGATGATGAGCATCTGCAGGCAATCGGAAAACGGGGACACAATGTGCGTTTGGCCGGGGAACTGGCGGGCTGCAGAATCGACCTGAAGACCCAATCCCAGTGGGAAGAGGAAAACTACTGGGAAACCAAGCTTTCAGTCGACAGCCGTGAGCTTCCCTCCGTGGGCGACAAGCTGGCGGAAAGACTGAGGCTTCAGGGGCTGGATACCGCCAACGCCATTCTGGAAGCAGACCGGGAAACACTGCTCTCAGTCCAGGGAGTAGGCCCTGTGGTCCTTGCGCAAATTCTCGAAGATGCCAGACAGGCGATAAAAGAAAGAAACCGACAGGTCAATGCGGAAAAGCGATTGAAAGAAGAATCCCTGGCGGAAGAAGCCATACGGAACGGCTTCACCGAAGAAGAGTGCGGCGGGGACAGGAAAGCGGGTGGTGTTCTTGACTGATCAAACGGGACAGATTCAGAAGAAAAAGAGAGTGTATGAACTGGCCCGGGAACTGAACCTTTCCAGTGAGGCCCTGGTTAAAATAATGACCGACCTTGGCATAGAAGCCAAAAGTCACATGAGCGCCATAGACGCAAGCCAGGAGAAAACGGTTCTCGACAGATTTGAAGAGGAGAAGAAGGCGGCGCTCACCAAAGCGGCACAGAAGAAGACTGTAAAAAGGCGTCGCAGGAAGAAGAAGGCACAGGTTTCCGCCGAAACGGTAAAAACCGTAAAGACGAACCTGGCCCAGATCGAAAGCGGGGCTTCCCGGGGCGGAAAGAAGAAGAGAAGACGCTACAAGGAAGAAAAGCAGGAGCGCCACGAGCAGCGGCAGACAAAACAGGACGAAGACAAAAAGATTGTCGTGCCCGAGAACACATCCCCCGCCGAGCTGGCAGAGCAGATGGGTATCCCCGTGAGCAGAATCATCGCATCCTGCATGGGGCTCGGGGTTATGGTTACCGCGAACCAGAGGCTGGACACCGACGCGGTAAGCCTTCTGGCGGCAGAGTTCGGCTTCGAAGTTGAAACAGTGAAGGAGTTCGGCGCCGAAGCCCTGGAGGAGAAGCGGGTCTCAAAGGGAGGCGAACGGACTACACGCCCCCCGGTGGTAACGATAATGGGCCATGTCGATCATGGTAAAACCGCTCTGCTTGACAGAATACGATCGACAAATGTGATTTCCACCGAATCCGGCGGAATCACCCAGCATATAGGCGCCTATGTATCCACACTTGAAGATGGAAGCGTCATCACATTCATAGATACGCCCGGACATGAGGCTTTTACCGCCATGCGGGCCAGAGGCGCTCTGATCACGGACATTGTAATTCTTGTCGTGGCCGGCGACAGCAGGGTCATGCCTCAGACGAAAGAGGCCATAGATCACGCCAAAGCCGCAGGAATACCAATCCTGGTAGCCATCACCAAAATGGATCTGCAGACCGCGAATCCCGATTTCATCAAGCAGGATCTGGCAAACCACGGAGTTCTTGTGGAGGAGTGGAGCGGAACGGTGCAATGCGCTCAGGTGTCCGCAATTACCGGAGAGGGAATCAGCGATCTGCTTGAAAAGGTGCTTCTTCAGGCGGAAGTTCTTGAACTTGACGCTGTGCCTGACCGGCTTGCCAGAGGAACCGTTCTCGAGGGAAGAATGGATCCCAGACGGGGAAGCGTGGTGAGCCTTCTGGTTCAGGACGGAACCCTCAGGGACGGAGACTTCTTCGTGGCCGGGCAGTTTTGCGGACGAGCCAGGGCCCTTTACGACGAAAATGACAATCAGGTTGAATCCGTGGGACCGGGATACCCGGTTCAGCTTCTGGGCACCCCCGGCGTACCCGAGGCCGGCGACAGTTTCGTGGTTGCGGAAAGCGAGCAGGAGGCAAGAAGGGTCGCCCTGCGGCGTCAACTGGTGGAGAGGGAGAAGGATCTTCAGGCCCGGAAGAGGGTTACATTGCAGGACTTCTGGTTAACCGGCGCAGGCGATGAACGGGTTCTGAACATCATTCTTAAAGCTGATTTCCAGGGAAGTGCCGAAGCAATCGTCGATTCGCTTCAGAAACTTCACACCGACGAGGTGTCCGTCGCGGTGATTCACAGCGGCACCGGGGGCATCAACGAAAGTGATGTTGACCTGGCCATGGCCTCGAATGCGGTGATCCTGGGCTTCAGGGTGCGGCCCGACTCCAGAGCCCGGGACAAGGCGGCCTCCCAGGATGTGGAGATAAGCACCTTCAGCGTTATCTACGATATTGAAGACACGGTAAGAAAGGCCCTTTCCGGTCTGCTCAGGCCGGAAGAGAAGGAGCAGTTCCTTGGATCCGCCGAGGTTCGGGATACGTTCAAGGTTCCCAAAGCGGGTACCATTGCCGGATGCTATGTAATGGCGGGGCTGATTCGAAGAAACGCCAGAATCAGGCTGGTCCGTGACGGAGTGATTATCCACGAAGGTTCCATCAGCTCCCTCAAACACTTCAAGGAAGACAAGAGGGAGATCAACGCGGGTTACGAGTGCGGAATAGGCATTTCCGGTTACGGCGACATCAAGGTCAGGGATATTATCGAAAGCTATGAGATCATTCAGATAGCCCGGGAACTCTGAGCCTTGAATCCGAGAAAACTGGAGAAACTGTCAGGTCAGATTCTGCGCTGCATCTCAGGTATCCTGGAGAAGGAAATCTCCGACCCCAGGCTTCATGGGGCTACGGTGAACAGGGTTCTGCTCAGTGGCGACGGATCAAGCGCCCGGGTTTACATCTCGAAGCTGGGGTCTCCCGAAGACGAAAGTGAATGCAGTATGGCAATGGGTTCAGCACTCCCCTTCATCAGAAGACGGCTGGCGGCCATGATGGAAACCAGAACGGTTCCGGCCCTTCATTTCATCTACGATTCATCCATCAAGGAGGGCGAGGAGGTTTTGACAGCCATACGAAAGCTTGGAAGGGACAGCGCTCCGGATTGAGTGGCGGAGTGTACCTTCTGAACAAACCCCGGGGCTTCTCATCAAGAAGAGCCGCCTCAAGGGTTGCGCATTCCTGGAGCTATGAGAAGTGGGGGCACTGCGGAACGCTGGATCCCGAGGCATCGGGAGTGCTTCCTGTTCTACTGGGCAGGGCCACCAGGCTTTCCCAATACCTGACCGGCGGAACCAAAGTGTATTCTTTCACCCTTGTCATGGGTGTAACCACTGAAAGCAACGATATGGAAAGCCCGGTTCTGCAAACCCGTGACGCAACCGGTGTAAGCCGTGAAATGGTAATCAGTGCCCTTGAGAGACTTACAGGAACTATTGAACAGACCGTTCCACTCTACAGCGCCGTTCGCATCAATGGCAAAAGGGCCTTCAAGTTCGCCCGGTCCGGAGAAACCCCGGTGATGCCCACCAGAACCGTTTGTGTGCGGAACTGGTCTCTGGGCGATGTGGAGGAATGTCTGGTGCGTCTCCGAGTAGAGGTTTCCCAGGGAACATATGTGAGGGCGCTGGCCCGGGACGCCGGTGAACTGCTTGGTGTTGGCGGAGTCGCCACGGATATTGTCAGAGAAGAATCCGCAGGTTTTTCCCTGAGAGAATGCAGCAGTGATTACAGCAGCTCCAATGCGATGTTAACCATGGCGCAAGCCCTGAGGGCCTATCCCTGGCATCACCTCTCGCCCCCGGATGTATCCAGGGTACTGCATGGCCTTTCAGTGGATGGTGATATGGCGGGAGATGTGGCGCTGGTAGCCGGGGATGGCAGGCTCATCGCCATGGGCCGGGGAGAAAACGGTGTTGTCAAACCCGTTAGAGTGCTGGAGAAGCCGTGAATACCGCTGTTCTCGGAGGTTTCGACGGCATTCATCTCGGACACAGAAAACTGATGGAGAGCGCCGGCTCTGATCCGGTTGTTATCTGCATGGAACCCCTGCCCCGTCAGCTTACCGCGGCTTCCGGCTGGAGCAGAAGGCTCACCACACCGGGAGAGCGTCGGAAAGCGTTGCACGATATAGGAATAATAAGTATTGTTACACTGCCTTTTCACCGGGGGCTGATGACATGTTCCCCGGGGCAGTTTGCCGGGGTTTTCAGCCGGCTTGGTGCTTTTGACAGGGTCGTGGTAGGTTGGGATTTTCGATATGGCCATAACCGCCGGGGCGGTCCCGATACGCTTACCTCGTCCCTTCATGGCGTGGAAGTGCTTGTTGTTCCTCCTTTCCTGCAGAGAGGGAGGCCAGTCAAGAGCGAGTGGATAAGAAGCCTTGTCGAAAATGGAAGGCTTTTCGAAGCGGCGGAATATCTGGGGCGGCCTTACTCCTGTCTGGGTGTTGTGGCAAGGGGAAGGGGACGGGGCCGGTCTCTGGGATTTCCTACAATGAATGTGATGGTGCCCGCATGCAAGCTTTTGCCACCGGCGGGAAGCTATGCAGTAAAAGTTCGAACCCTGGGAGGAGATTACGCAGGGGCTGCCTTCAGGCAGCCGGAAAGAAATTGTGTGGAGGTTCATATTCCGGGTTTTCAGGGTGAGAACTACGGACATGAAATCGAGGTTTTCTTCGCGGAAAGCATAAGAAAACCACAGAAGACTCAAACCGACCCCCAACTGATTGAACTGATCACTATGGACGTCAATGCCGCGATGGAGGTTATAAAAAAATGGCAGTGACCACCGAGAAGAAAAGCGAACTGATTTCCAGGTTCGGAAAGGATGCCCGGGATACCGGCAAGGCGGAAGTTCAGATAGCCATCCTCACAGAGAGGATCAGAGAGCTGACCGGCCACGCGAAACTTCATCCCAAGGACTACAACTCAAAGCGTGGGTTGCTTATGCTGGTTGGGCAGAGAAGAAGGCTGTTGGATTACCTGAAAGCCCGTGATATCGAAAGATACAGGGTAATAATCGGAGACTTGGGCCTTCGCAGGTAGATGCGAAGGTCTCCGTGTCTGGAATCAATCAGACACAAGAGGAACTGGAAGAAGAGAGAGCATGAAAACGGTAGTTGAAGAGTTGATATGCGGAAGAAAACTGACTTTGGAAACCGGACGGATGGCAAAACAGGCTGGCGGAGCCGTTTATGTTCAGTACGGAGAGTCCGCGGTTCTTGTTGCGGCATGCGCTTCACCCATGAAGTTCGACCCCGGCTTTTTTCCTCTTACCATCGAGTATAGAGAAAGAAGCTATGCGGCGGGTAAGATTCCCGGCGGTTTCTTCAAGAGGGAAGGTCGCCCCAGCGAAAAGGAAGTTCTTACCGCAAGGCTTATTGACAGGCCACTGAGACCCCTTTTCGCAGATGGCTTCAAGGAAGAAGTTCAGGTTTACTGCCTGGTTCTCAGCTCCGATGACGAGAATGATCCGGCCCTTCTGGGCATGATAGGCTCAAGCGCCGCCCTGATGATAAGCGATATCCCATGGGATGGCCCTGTATCATCGGTACGGGTGGGCAGGGTAGAGGGTGAGATTGTGCTCAATCCCACCAATGCCCAGCTTGAGCTTTCAGACCTTGACCTTATCGTAGCCTGCAGGGGCGACGAAGTGGTGATGCTCGAGGGAAGCGCTCATGAGCTTTCCGAGGATGTAATCGCCCTGGCTATTGAGATGGGCGCCGCCGAGGCCGCCAGGATCAACGCGCTTCAGATCAGGCTTGTTGAGCTTGCGGGCAAGCCGAAACGGGAGTTTGAAGCCACAGCTCTTCCCGAAGGTCTTTATGAAAGGGTGTATCCTGTTGTCTCCCGTGAACTGGACAGGTTTTACGGCACCGGGGGCAAGGATGAGATGTCCGGAGCACTGAAGGCAGCCATGAATGCGCTGGAAGACCCGGAAGGGGAGTTCTTTGCGGAAGCCGAAGATAACCAGTGGCAGGACCATGTCCGCAAAGCTGCGTACAAGGCGGAGAAGGATTACTATCGAAGCAGGCTTCTCGGAGACGGGGTCCGTTACGACGGCCGGGGAAGGAACGATGTAAGGCAGATAACCTGCGAGATAGGGGTTCTTCCAAGAGTCCATGGTTCAGCGCTGTTCACCAGGGGTGAAACCCAGGCGCTGGTAGCGGCCACCCTGGGCGGCTCCCGGGATGAGCAAAGGGTGGACGCCCTGATGGGCGAGTATTTCAAAAGCTTCATGCTGCACTACAACTTCCCATCTTTCAGCGTTGGCGAAGTCAAACCCATTCGGGGACCCGGAAGAAGAGAAATCGGTCATGGCCACCTGGCGGAAACCGCTGTCAGGGTCATGATTCCCGAGGAGTTCAACTACACCATCAGGGTGGTCAGCGACATTCTTGAATCCAACGGATCATCCTCCCAGGCAACGGTATGCGGTGCATCGCTCTGCCTGATGGATGCCGGCGTTCCGTTGAAGCGCCATGTTGCCGGTGTTGCCCTTGGGCTTGTTACCGACGGCCAGAAAAGCATGGTGCTCAGTGATATAGCCGGAGCCGAAGACCATCTGGGAGACATGGACCTGAAGATAGCCGGAACCACCGAGGGTATTACGGCGATTCAGATGGATCTCAAGGTTGAGGGTGTCGGTCAGAAACTTCTCGCCGACGCCTTCCTGCAGGCCAGAGAGAATCGCCTGTACATCCTTGAAAGCATGAACCAATGCATAGACCAGGCCCGGGACGACCTCAGCCCCCACGCCCCGAGAATTATCACCATGAAGATAGACCGGGACCGCATCGGAAAACTGATAGGTCCCGGCGGCAAGAATATCCGAGCCATCACCGAGGAGTCCGGAGCCGAGATCAACATAGAGGATGACGGCACCGTGACCATTCTTACAAACGATGGCAACAAGGCCAACAAGGCTGTGAAAATGGTGGAAGCCTGCGTTGGGGTTCCCAAAGAGGGCAAGATTTACGAGGGCACAGTAAGCAGTATTCAGGCTTTCGGAGCCTTTGTGGAGATAATGCCCGGAATTGACGGCCTTCTTCACATCAGCCAGATATCCGAGAAGCGGGTCACCGAGGTGAAGGATGTTCTCAGAAGGGGTCAGCAGGTCAGGGTCAGGGTGACGAAAGTCAGGGAAGACGGCAAGATCGACCTTACAATGAGAAATCTCGATGACAGCGCCGAAGAAGAGGTCTGACCGAAAGTCATGAGTGTCGAAGTATTTGTGAGAATCCTTCCGGAGGGCGAGGGGTTGCCGGTACCAAAACCGGCAACCCCGGGGTCTTCCGGTGTTGACCTGATGGCAGCGGTGACTGAGCCCGTAACACTGAAGCCCGGAGACAGGATGCTGATACAGACCGGCGTCTCCGTTTCCGTACCCCGGGGTTACGAGTGGCAGATCCGACCCCGCAGCGGGCTGGCACTGAAACACGGGGTAACAGTGCTGAACTCCCCTGGCACCGTTGACTCTGATTACCGTGGTCCGGTTGGGGTTATCCTTGTGAATCACGGAGAAGAAGATTTTACCGTTAACCGGGGAGACAGAATTGCCCAGGCTGTTCTTGCGAGGGTTGAGGCGGTGTCGGTAACCGTCGCCGACCAGCTTGCGAAGACGGAGAGGGGGCATGGTGGTTTCGGTCACACCGGTGTTTAGGCTTGCCATGTGCCTCCTTCTACCCGCCCTGGGATGCGCGTACAGCTTCAGGGGAAGCCTGCCTCCGTATGTAAGGACCGTTGAAGTCGAGCAGTTCAGAAGCTCTGTGGCGGAGTACGGCCTGGAAACGGAAATCTCTTCGATGGTCACCGAACGGATTGTTACCGACGGTAGGCTGTCCGTAGTTACGGAAAATCCCGACGCAAGGATATCCGGAAGGGTGAGTTCCTTCACCAGAAGCGCTGAAGAATATACCGGAGGCGAACAGGTTCAGCTCTACCGGCTGGATCTCAGGGTGGAGATCACCATGGAGGATCTCAGGGCGGGAGGCTACATTATTCATAGCGAGAGTGTAAGTGAATGGGTTCTTTATGATCCCACCTCGGAAACCATGACCGAAGCCCGGGATCGCCTGATCCGGGACGCCGCCGGAGAGATAGTTCAGAAATGCCTGTCCGGCTGGTAAGGGGGGGGCTGCCATGAGAAAACTGGGAGCCGTAACAGCGGGATGCCTTGTCTGGGTGGTCCTTGTCATTCTTGTTCTTCTCTGGGGCTGGAAGCTCATGGATTTCTATGTTCTCGGACCGGCGGCAGTGAAGAAAGTCATGAACGAAACCTGGGGCGAGGTGAACACGGTCAGACAGACGAACCTGAAACAGGCCGAATACCTTTCCCTCTGGAATCAATGGAGAAGAGAGCAACCCATACTCTTCGAGTACTCTGGTTTTCAGGGTGATTCCTTTGTGGTGAAATGGAGCGATACCCTTTTCATACCGGTGTTTCCCGATATAACCCACACATTCCGGCTAACCCGGCTGATTCGCTGAAATGATGTCTATATCCGGCGACTATCGGGAGAGACACGGGCATAAAAAGTCCGGCTTCAGGGTTGTGTTTTACCTGGTGCTTCTGGTGTTGACCATTCTGCTCATCCTCAAGGCCGGCGATCTTTCCCGGGGCTTTACTGAAGTTTTTCTCAAGGAGGCGCCGGCACCCCAGGAGCCGAATTGATAGTAGACGCCCACTGCGACACCATGGTCAAGTGTCCTTCCGCCGATGATTTCAGGCACGGTGGCGGCGGGTGTCACATTGATCTTCCCGGACTGATCGAAGCAGATGTTGAACATCTTGTTACAGCAATCTGCATTGAGCCCTACCCGGACAGGTATTCAGAGGTATGGGTCCATGGTGTTTCGAACTATCGCGAATCCTCCCGGAACTCCGGAGAAGTTGCTCTGCACTTCGCTCTGGAGGGTTGCCTGCCCCTGTATCTGGGTTATGAGATGCCGTCAACTCCCCTCGTGGCCAGCCTTACCTGGAATGGCGACAATCCCTACGCTTCGGGAATAGGCGGAACCGGGGAGCTCACCCGGGAGGGGGTTTTGTTGGCTGGAACACTCCACGCACAGGGCACCCGTCTCGATGTCTCACACCTGAACGACCAGTCAAGGCGCGGGCTTCTGACCCTGGGGTTTCCGGTGTGCGCAACCCACTGCAACGCGAGAAAACTTTGCGATACTCCCAGAAACCTGCCGGATCAGGACATCAGGGAAATTGCCCTCATGGGAGGCGTGGTCGGGGTTACACTTGTTCCGGATTTTCTCCGTAACGACGGCGGAAAAGCGGATGTCTCCGATGTGGTAAGACACATTGACCATGTGGCGGAGGTGGCGGGAATTCATGGGGTGGGGCTGGGTTCGGATTTCGACGGAATCAGGGATCTTCCCAGGGGTATTCGCGGCGTTCGTGACATCGGCGTTGTTTTCGAGGAACTTTCCAGGCTTGGCTGGAAGGATGAAGATGTAAATAAGGTTGCTTTCGGCAACTGGATTCGGTTTTTTTCCCTGGAAACGGAGGATTCCCCTTGAAAAGCGCTATCACTCTTCTGGTTGTTGCTGTTCTATACGCTCAGACGCCTCTGGAATTCGGTATTGTGGATGACCTTATCAGAGGGGACCCCTACATCAGCCCCCTGAGCATCAAGCTTGTTTCAGGGCATCCTTCAGCTGGGAATACCACCCTCAGAATGGCGGTAAGGGCCGGTGTCACTTTCAGTGACGAGGGTTGCTTTGTCTTCGTGGATTCCATCGGCGAAAATGTCAATCTTCTTGGCAGAACAGACTACCGGGGCATCATATCCAATGAGGAGGTGTTCCGCCTTATTACCGTTGTCAGGAACAGAATGAGAACCCATGGCTCTTCCGGAATCACACACCTTGAAATGGATTTTGTTACCCCTGACGACATGGGATGGCTTTCCGTCGGAACATCCCTTGCCCGGGGGGACAGCCTTCTTTCCGGTTCTCTTTCCCCCTATGATTTCTGGAACGGGGCCCATCTGAGGCAGGTTCAGGTTGGCATGGCTGATTTCTCGCTGAGAAGCGGCGTGTTTGACGCAACCCAGGTTCCCGAAACGGTTGCTTACCAGGTGATTCAAGCCCCGGCCGGAACCGGTTCCCATGCGTGGAAATCCCTCGTGCTTCCGGGATGGGGGCAGTACTCATCCGGAACCGGTCTGCCCCTGATCAATCTTCTTGCGGAGGCGGGAGGCATTGTTCTCCTGCTAAGCGATGATTATGTAAAGGTCGGAGTTGGGATGCTGGTTCTGAACCACATCATAAGTTTCACCGATCTTCTGTGACGGTTCCGGAGGAAAAATGAGGGGCTTTTCACAAGTTCTTGTGTTTTGCGGTCTTCTCATGTGGTGTGCTGCTTTCCACTTCGGTCCAGAAAGCGCTTTCTGGAAATTGGGCAGAGTCGGAGTATTCCTGCTGGTGATTTCGCTTCTTATCTATCTCATAGACTATCTGATTCCATCGGGAAAACCCAAACGCAGAAGCAAAGCCCGAAGCGAGGTTGCCAGGAAGTGCGGCATCTGTGGAAAACCCGCACTGAGCGGAAGCACCTTATGCAGCTATCACGCAAAGTACGGCTCGGATAACGAAAGCTGGTAGGCAATAGGCAGAAACACCAGGCTGGTTGTTCTGCTGGCGTTGTTGCCTGCCATCGGGTTTCTGGTCAGGTTATCCCGCCCCCGGACAGCCGAAACAAGAAAAGTGTTTCCTGCCTTGGGAACCATTGCAACCATCGTATTGGAAACCAGCCCTTCAACCGATGTGCAAGCCCTTTTCAGGGGGGCTGACTCGCTGCTTTGCCTCATTGAATCTGAAACCGGGCGCTTTCCGGGGCAGGGTGTTTATGAGCTGAACGAGAGGGGAAGCGCCTCCCTTTCCGAGCTCAACCCCCATCTCCTGAGGCTTCTCGCCGTCAGCGATTCGCTTCATGAAGCCACCGGTGGTCTTTTTGATCCGACAGCCGGGGCTCTGGTTGAGACATGGGGATTTCCCCACAACCCCGTGGTTCCCGAAAGCTCCGCCATCGCCGCCGCTTTATTGGTAACGGGATGGAATGCGGTTGTCTTCCGTAACGATTCCATCATTCTTCCGGAAGGGGCAAAGCTGGATTTCGGAGCAGTGGCCAAAGGGTATGCGGTGGACATGGTGTACGAGTACCTCTTTTCCAGGGGAGTTCTTTCGTGCCTGGTGGAGATAGGCGGTGAGGTTCGCTGCGGCGGCGAAAGGCTCTGGAGGGTTGCGGTCAGACATCCCCGGAATGAAGCCTACATCGCCGTGTACGAAATGGATTCGGGAGCACTGGCCACCAGCGGGGACTACGAGAGTTTCCTGATTGATGACGGAGTTTGGTACAGCCATCTCATTGATCCCCGCACCGGTTACCCCGGAAGGGGCTCTCTTTCAGCCACGGTGTACGCGGGAACCTGCGGGGCAGCCGATGCTTTCGCCACCGCCGCCGCCATCGGAGGCCCCTCGGGTTTGCAGGGCTTTGCCATGGGCGATGTTTTGGGCATACTGTTCGCGGTACAGAACGAAGAAGGGGAGGTTGCAACCTGGAGCACCGGCGTTCTCCCGAATACACGCTGACTGAAAACCGGCGATTGAGATGCCTTGTCTGTCCGCATCAATGTCTATGGGAAGCCGACGGTTCCAGTGGATTGTGCAGGGTTCGCGGCGCCTCTCTGACCGGCTACGGGCAATGCATTGGAATGGGGGTGGATCCCATTGAGAAGAAACCCCTTTTCATGTTCAGAAAGGGATCGAGGGTTTTATCAACAGGGCCTCCGGGATGCAACCTGTCATGCAGCCACTGCCAGAACTGGCAGAGTTCCCAAGGCTCACCCCCGACCCGCTATGAGTCACCGTCCCGGCTTGCGGAACTTGCCCTTCATAGCAGTGACGGGCTTGCTTTCACATACACGGAGCCGGTGATCTGGTACGAGTATGTGATGGATACCGCTCCGCTGATCAGGGCCCGGGGGGGATTCACCGTAATGGTAAGCAACGGTTATGTCAACACGAAACCCCTGCAGGACATGCTCCGGGTAACCGACGCCTGGAATGTTGATCTGAAAGCCTGGAGCGATGAGTTCTACCGGAAAAACTGCGGGGCTTCCATTGCGCCGGTACTGCGGACCCTGAAAACCATCGCTTCATCAGGTGTGCACCTGGAAGTGACATACCTTGTGATACCAGGCGAAAACGACGATCCCAACCACTGGAATGAAGCAGGCCAGTGGTTGGCGGCCAACTGCGGAGAAAACACTCCCCTTCATGTTTCCCGGTACTTCCCGCGGTACAGGCAGAATGCTCCGGCCACACCGGTGGAAACCGTTGTCAGGGCGGAATCTGTTTTCAGGAAGCACCTGGCTCACGTGTTCACCGGCAATGTCTGAATCCTTTCGCCCCGGTGATCTGCTTCCGGTTGTTCTTGCGCTGGCGGCAGCGCTTGCTTTCAACGCCAGGCCAGAAACAGGGCGGAGCAGCCGGCTTGTGATCACTTCATACCAGGGCGTTTTCACCCTGAATATGGATACCGGTTCCGATACCCTGTTTTCGGTTCAGGTTCGTGACGGGATCGCGGTGGTACAGGTGGAGAACGGGCGGGCAAGAATTCTGGAGTCCCCGTGCCCCCGGGGGTACTGCATGGCGACGGGTTGGTTGGGCCGCCCGGGTCAGACGGCGATCTGCATTCCTGAAGGTCTGATCATTGAAGTCGTGGGAAGTGAGGGAGCTCCGGACGCAGTCAGTTACTGACAGCGTCCGGATAGTGGCCCGTTATCAATGGCAGCTCTGGTCGCATCCCCGGCAGGAATCGGTTTCATCCGTGGATAACGACACTTCCTCCCGCCATTTGTCTTCATCACAGGAGCAGTCTTCACATTCATGGGAATCACAGATGCAATCTTCACATTCATGGGAATCGCAGGTGCAGTCAACGCATTCAGCGTGATCTCCAGTGCAGGGATGATCTCCGTGACCATGTCCTCCCGCGATGGAAAAGCCGGCAAAGACAAGCAGAAGCAATAATGCTGGTTTAGCTAGCCTCGGGAACATGATACCTCCTGATTTTCGTTCAGCAGCAGGGGTGATTGGGTTTTTCCTCGCCATGACATTCGCGAATCTGCTCTTCCGAGCATTCATCCGGCTTGCCCTTGAGTTTATCCGGGTTCTGGCAGCAGCATTCAACTTTTTCACACATTCTTCACCTCCAGAAATAAAGCGTAAGTAGATACGCACATACTTTACAAGAATCAAACCCGAATGTCAACCATTTCGACGGCGCATCATATGATCATGACATAAGTGAAATTACACAGTTACCAGTCGGAAACGGAAAAGCGCTGTACTGAGAATCACTCTTGTTTTTCCGAATCGTTTCATGAATATTCCGTGTCCGCACTTTGTGTCGGCCGTTTGCTTTCCATAAGTCAGAACACTGCCTTCGGCAGTAACCGTAAGGAGAGGGATATGACTGGATTGAAGGATGTACTCAAGCAGCTTGTAGAGGTTGCCGGGGTCAATGTGGCGGTATGCGTGGGTCGGGACGGTTTCGTAATAGACGCCGCCTCCACCCAGAGCGCTGACACCGACGCGATAGGCGCCATGGTTTCCACCGGAATGGGTTCCGCGGAGAGTGTTGGCCGGGAGCTTGGTCTCGGCGTGATGGATCAGGCCATGATGGAGTATCAGGGTGGAATAGTGATGATGACCGCTCTTGGCAGCGAGGCTCTTCTTGCGGTGGTAGCCGGGAGTGACGCCAATCTTGGCAATGTTCGTCTTCAGGTTCGCCGTCGTGCTCCCGAGCTTGAGAAGGCGCTTGGATAGCACTTCCTTTACCCCGGGGAGGCATAGGTGACGGTACGGAGTTTTACCCACGCCGCGGAGGTTGGCGGTTTGCTTGAGGGTCTGGTACTTGAGACCCATTCCGTAACAGCGCTGCTTATCAGCCGCGAGGGGATCTGCCTCAGCAAGGCGGGTCTCACCGAGAGCCTGAACTCCACCGCTCTTGCGGCGCTTGTGGCGGGGATGTTCGCGGCCACCCGGGAGGTGGCGAACATTGTAGGAGAGGAGCACTTTTCCATACTTCTTCAGCAGGGCGAGAAGCGCAACATACACATATCACTCATAGGCGACCGCTTCATGCTGGTGGTGGTGTTCGAGGACAACAGCCGGATAGGGCTGGTGCGGATGTCCACCCGTCGGATCTCAAGCGAGCTTCAGGCGATACTTCTCCGGAAGCCTGACGAATCCGCGGAGGCGGCCAGGGAGGCTCTTTCCATGCCGGCGTTTCGCGAGTACGCCATGAACCTTGTAGACCAGATCTTCAGCGTGGGCGCAGGTGAAGGCTCTGAATCCACGGGAACAGGAAAAGATGGCACTGACCGGAACCCTTAGCGATGTGGCGATTGTTGCCCTGCTTCAGTTTCCCAACACCGGGAAACGCAGCGGGCTGGTTACCGTAGATTCCGAAGGCAGAACAGCAAGGTTCTACTACGATGCAGGCAAGCTTGTCCACGCTCAGCTTGAGCACTTTTCCGGAGAGGAAGTCATCGTTCAGGTCGTTGACTGGACCGCGGGCAACTTCACCTTTGAACCGGATGTCAAGGCTCCCGCTGCAACAATCGAAAAAGACCTTCACAGATGCATCATGTGGGCTCTGAAGGAAAGGGACGAAAGGAAGAACTCCACTGAGTCCCCGGCACAGGAAGGCTCCGGAATACTGTCAAAGGCACTGGAAAGACTGGTTTCCGAATCGGAAACCTTCGTGTATGTGGCCATTTTGGATGAGAAGGGGAAAGCTCTCTGCAGTTCCGGGGTTCCGGGGAAAACCGGAGAAGTGATAACCGGCCTTCAAAGAGCGGTGTCCATGCTTCTGGCCGAGTACCCCGGAAGAGTTCCGAAAAGACTGATTGTGGATGATGAAAGGTTTTCGATGATATCCGAAGCCATCAGGGCTGACCGGGTGCTTCTTGCAGTGGCGGAGCCCGGCACCCGGATGGGAATACTGCCGCTGGCGGCTGCCAGGATTGTTGAAGGTCTCGAGGAGGTTCCGTAAAGCGATGGAGAACAGGGAAAGCGGCAAGATTAGAAGGCTCGACTTTGCTGAGTTCCTCCGCCTGTGTTCCGACGCGGGTCTCCTCGATGCGGAAACCCAGAAAAGCATTCAGGAGTTTGCCAGAGTCCTGGGAGGAGTGGGAAGCCTGCCCTACATTGAACCAAACTCCCTGGATGACTACGGTGATTATCAGGAGGTTCTTCAGGCCGCCTATCCGGACGAGATGACCTTTTCCAGCTTCGTTACCACCGATGACAATTTCTATCCCGTGGAGATTGCCAGAACCGTGGCCCTTGTTCCCAAGATATGGAAAAGCATAACCCCCGTGATGATCCATGCTTCCTACGGCCTGGGCAAAACTCATCTTCTGACCGCCATGGCCAAGGCTTCCAGCATGAAAACCATGCTCATCAATACGGTAGACCTTCACATCGAGTTCAGAAACTGCAACAGCGCCCTCAGGGAGAGACAGCTCAGGGAGTGGCTTTCCGGCCATGAGCTTCTTCTCCTTGACGATATTCAGTTCTGCCAGGGAGATCTGGCGTTTCAGAGGTTTCTGCTCTCACTTCTGAACAGAATGCCCCGGGAGACCCACGGACTGGTGACAGCTTCCGATGAAACCCTGAGTCAGCTCGTTGGCCTGGACGAGTCGTTTTTTTCTCGGCTTACATCGGGTCTTGTGATCGAGCTTCCACTGGTTGATCTCGACGGAAGAAGGAAGATTCTCGAAAACCTGTTCTCCCACTCGGGCATTCCCCTTCCACCCGAGGATGTGACAACTTACATCGCGGAAAACTTCCATTCCAACATCAGGCAGTTGAAAGCGGCGGGGAGAATGGTTCTGGCCAAGATGCTGGGACCCTCGGCTGTCATCTCCATCGACTCCATCTCCGGCATGCTTTCATCGCTGAAGAAGGGCGGTGTGTCGAAACAGAAGGAGTTCCGGGCATCCATGGCCAACATGATATCCCGGCATACCGAGGCTCCCCCGCCCTTCATAGTCGTAGACATAGAGGGAGAACAGCCGGCGGACAGAAAGCCGACCCCGAAGGAGGATCCACCGAAGCCCGAGCCGGCAAGACCAAAAACCCCGGATTCCCAGAAGTACCGGGACATGGTCGCCTCGGCGGAAACGGTAGACCGGCAGGTTACCACGCTGACCATGGCCATAAGCGACAGAATGGAGTTTCTGAGAAAACAGAATGCCAGCGCCGGCGAGATAGCAAAACTCGAACAGGCCCTCGCGCATCTTTTGAAAGGCGATCTGGAAGGAGCCATGAAGTCGCTGGCCTCCGGGAAAATCAAAACGAACTGATACAGGGCCGCGAAAAGCAAAGGGAGCCGAAAATGTCCAAGTATGTGATCTGTCCCGAGGTGTTTGAGCCTCTCTTCAACAAGGCTGAAGAGATAATGGTCCCGGTTTTCGGCAACAGGCAGTGGGATCCGGACCGGGGCACAACCCTGGTAACCGGCGAGCGCTATGTCATGTACCGGGCGGCATCCATGGCTGTAGCGCTGAAGTCACAGCTTGATCAGGTTCTGGGTTCCGGCTCGGGAACGGTTATCTACCAGTTCGGAAAAGCCTGCGGGAGTGCAGATGCCATTTTTTACTTTGAAAAGTTGGGCATAGAAGACCCGGCCATAAGGCTGGCTCTCGGACCGGTGAGTTTCGCCCTTGGAGGATACGCTGTTGTGAGCATTCTTCCCGAAAGCGCACCTGCTCCCAATGATGACTACATACTGGTATACGACCATCCCAACTCCTATGAGGCGGAAGCCCACAAGGCAACCGGTGTGGTATCGAAAACCCCGGTTGACTACCTGAATGCCGGATACTCCGCGGGGTGGTGTTCCGAAGCCTTCGGCATCAAACTGGATGCCAAAGAGATAACATGTATTGCCATGGGGGATCCGCAGTGCAGGTTTGTAATGGCTCCTCCTTCCAGGCTTCGCGAGAGGATTCAGGAGATTACACTGAAGTACAGCGGCAACTGAAACGGAAAGGAATCTAGAATGCCGGATGACGCAACTCGAAAGATGATGTACCGGTGGCTGACGGGATCAGTCTACGCAGCCATCAAGCTTGTCGGAAACAGGACCATGAAGGTCTTCACCAGGGGAATGAGCATGGTGTTCGTCAACTCCATAAACCGGGAGTATGGTGAACCCCTTGTTGATGGTCTGGGCATCGAGGAAACCGTAAACGGTTTCAAGGATCTTGAAGTGCTCTCCTCCCAGACGGAGAACGGCTCAGTAGAATATGAACTCTCGGAAAACGAGATGAAGATGGTGTTCAAGGGCTGCGTTTACGCGGACTTGTGCAACGATCTCATTCCATCCCTCACCGGCACCGGTGAGTTTTCGGAAAAGACAATTCCCTGTCTAAGGTGCAGCAACTACTCGGCGGCTCTGGCTTTGTTCAACAAATCCCGCTGGCCGTATCACCTGGTGCAGTACGCCCCCGGCGCGAAATGCACCGGTGTTCTCAAGAAACTGTAAAGAATTCGGGAGGAACAAGTGTCTCACGACAACATAGTCAAAGCCTATCTTGACACCCTTGGGTTCGATTCGGACAGATCGGTTCTCACCGTGGGGGGAACCGATGTAGCCTTCCACTGCGACAAGTTCAACACCAGAATATTGAAGAACATCGAGGATGTAATGGGCTACGAGGAAGGCTCTGTCCTTCTGCGCGACTGGGCATCCAGAACAACCTTCAAGGCTTTCAACAGCTTCCTCAAGGATGGTCCGGAATCTTCGGCCTTCGCATCCCTGGATCCGAGGGGCAAGCTGGAAGCGCAACTGGAGTTGTTCAAGTTTCTGGCGTACGGAGCCGTGACAATTGACGATCTCCATGACAACGGCGGTGTGTTCAGGTCAGGAACATCCTACCTGGCCGAGGGCTGGCTTGAAAACAAAAAGGCCTGGGGTTGGGAACTGCGTCAGGGCCCGGCCTGTCATGACATGTGCGGACATCTTTCCGCTGTCATGAGCATATCCTACGGCAGGCCTGAAGGGGCTTACAAAGTCAGGGAAACAGCCTGCAGAACCATGGGCGCCGATGAATGCGTCTTCGAAGCAGAGGGGGCGTAACAATGGCTGTCAATGAGAAAGTCATCCGGGACGGCGTTCTTGGAATGGGTCTTCGGGGTGACCCGAACACGGGTCTGCTCAGGGGATTCGGTGTGATACTGGCCATCAACACGGTGGAGTATCTGGTTGAGCGGGAACTTGAGTTCATAAAAGCCTTTCCCGAAGCGGAGCGCATGGCGGAGAACGCCCTGGTCGACGCTGCGCAATGGTGCGGCAACGCCACTTTCGGCGGAATGATGAAATCTCCCGAATGGGCCGGGCTCATTGCCCCGATGGTCGAATCGAAAAGAGACACCCTCGAGGCTCTTCATGCCGTTCAGAACACCCTGGGGTGGGGCCGGATCATCGGGTATGACCTTGATGAGAATGCCAAAACCTACACCATGAGGGTGAAGCACTCCTACTACATAAAGCCTTACCTTTCAAAACACGGCAAGTCGGTCAAACCCCGCTGCTACATGTGGCTCGGGGTTGCCGCGGGAAACATGGACCTGGTCTTCGGCACAAAGGTTCACAGTTTCGAGGGACAGGAAGTTCAGTGCGAAGCCATGGGTGACGATGTCTGCGAGTTCAGCGTAAAGCAGAAACGCTCCCTCTTCGATCTTATCTGACGACCATTCCGCGCTCCCGGCCCTGTGAATGGGCCGGGAGCACGGTCCATTGGATGAAATGGAACAAAGCGAATCAATCCGGCGGTCTTTCCCGTCACTTCCCGTCAGGGGAGCCTACCTTGACAGCGCCGCCAAGACACTCACCTGTTTGCCGGCACTGGAAGCCATGTCGGACTACTATCAAAATCTTGACGCCAATGTGGACCGGGGGATTTACATTCGTTCCGCGAACGCCTCACTTGCATTGGAAGACGCAAGATCATCGGTGGCTTCCATGATCTGTGTTCCGCAGGACCAGCTGGCATTCTTCCCATCCACCACATGGGCCATCAACGCCGTGGCGAACGGCATTGCATGGAATAGCGGCGACAGGGTTGCGACAACGGTAATTGAGCACCACTCGAATTTTTTGCCCTGGTTGAATCTGAGAAACCGCGGAGTTGATGTAGCCGTGGTGAAGTCGAGTCCCCACGGTTACATTGACTCTGAAGATCTGGCGAGGAAGTCTGAAGGCGCCAGGCTCGTGGCCTTCACCCACGCTTCGAACGCCCTTGGAACACTGCAGGACATTCAATCCCTGACGGAGACAGCCAGAGAACGGGGCGCCATGGTTCTCATCGACGGGGCGCAGGGTGTGTCTCATGAGAACACCGATGTGGGTGCCGTCGGCCCGGACGCGTACGCTTTTTCCGGGCACAAGTGTTTCGGTCCCACGGGAATCGGAGCAATGTACCTTTCCCGAAGGCTTCTGGATGCAATGAAACCCTCCATTCTCGGCGGAGGGTCCGCCGGGGATTCATCACCCGAAGGCTTCACCCTCAGAACAGAACCGGCAACCGCGGTTTTCGAGCCGGGCACTCCGAACATTGCGGGCATCATCGGGTTCGGTGCCGCGGCGTCTTTCAGGCTTTCCGGGGTGTGTTGCGATGCACCGGTTTCAACCGAAGCCCTCTCCCTGAAACTGCTGGAAGGGCTGCTCTCTATTCCCGGAGTCGAGGTATTCGGCTGCGGAGATACAGGGCGAAGAATTCCGGTGGCTTCTTTTTCTGTTTCAGGGTATTCACCTCATCAGGTGGGCATGCTTCTCAGCGGGAAGCATGAGATAATGGTGCGGACCGGCCATCACTGCACACCGACTCTCTGGAAAACCCTGTACGGAAGAACCGAGGGCGCGGTCAGGGCTTCGCTGCATTGGTACAGCACCGCGAAGGATGTGGATGCCCTTCTTGAAGCTGTTGCGTTGCTGAAAACGAACCGATGAGAACCGAGTTGGTCAGGGCGGGCAAATCGGTTTCCTATGTGATTCTGGAGCTGTGTTCTTACGGTGAGACCGGTGATTTCCAGGTTTTGCCCCGGTCTGCTGTCAGCCTTCAACTGGACAGTATTCTGGCCGGTGTAAGGGAGGACCGGCATCAGGCCGGTATTGCCGATGATGTTCTGCTGGCCCGGCTCAATGGGACCAGCGTTTCACTTTACTCCGACGGCCGCTCCGTTCTGGAAAGGGTGGCGCCGTGTTCCGGTAGCGCCGCATGGGATGTTTATCTGTATTTGCTGGGCAAGGAAGACGGTCGGGAAGCTTGAAGTCCCATGCTTGCGCTGTTCCCGGCATTTGTGTATAGAACTTCAGACGATGTTTTTCCAACCGTAAGGAGAGGGATATGACTGGATTGAAGGATGTACTCAAGCAGCTTGTAGAGGTTGCCGGGGTCAATGTGGCGGTATGCGTGGGTCGGGACGGTTTCGTAATAGACGCCGCCTCCACCCAGAGCGCTGACACCGACGCGATAGGCGCCATGGTTTCCACCGGAATGGGTTCCGCGGAGAGTGTTGGCCGGGAGCTTGGTCTCGGCGTGATGGATCAGGCCATGATGGAGTATCAGGGTGGAATAGTGATGATGACCGCTCTTGGCAGCGAGGCTCTTCTTGCGGTGGTAGCCGGGAGTGACGCCAATCTTGGCAATGTTCGTCTTCAGGTTCGCCGTCGTGCTCCCGAGCTTGAGAAGGCGCTTGGATAGCACTTCCTTTACCCCGGGGAGGCATAGGTGACGGTACGGAGTTTTACCCACGCCGCGGAGGTTGGCGGTTTGCTTGAGGGTCTGGTACTTGAGACCCATTCCGTAACAGCGCTGCTTATCAGCCGCGAGGGGATCTGCCTCAGCAAGGCGGGTCTCACCGAGAGCCTGAACTCCACCGCTCTTGCGGCGCTTGTGGCGGGGATGTTCGCGGCCACCCGGGAGGTGGCGAACATTGTAGGAGAGGAGCACTTTTCCATACTTCTTCAGCAGGGCGAGAAGCGCAACATACACATATCACTCATAGGCGACCGCTTCATGCTGGTGGTGGTGTTCGAGGACAACAGCCGGATAGGGCTGGTGCGGATGTCCACCCGTCGGATCTCAAGCGAGCTTCAGGCGATACTTCTCCGGAAGCCTGACGAATCCGCGGAGGCGGCCAGAGAGGCTCTTTCCATGCCGGCGTTTCGCGAGTACGCCATGAACCTTGTAGACCAGATCTTCAGCGTGGGCGCAGGGGGAGACTCAGATGCCGCATCTGGATCTTGACGAACGGCTGGTCACCTTCAAGATCGTTTACAGCGGGCCGGGCTTCAGCGGAAAAACCACAAATCTGCGATTCGTACACAAGACCCTGGCTGAGCGGTATCGGGGTGAGATGCTGGAGCTGGACACCGAAGAGGAAAGAACGCTCTTCTTTGATTTCTTTCCGGTGTTTCTGGGAAACATCGACGGGTTTTCTCTGAGGTTTCACCTCTATACGATTCCCGGCCAGGTCTACTATGAAGCCAGCCGCAAGATAATCCTTCAAGGGGCCGACGGCGTTGTATTTGTTGCCGATTCCACCGAGCACAGGCTCGAGGAAAATGTGGAAAGCTTCATAATGATGCAGCAGAACCTCGCGGAGGAACACGGAGACATCAGCGATTTTCCCCTGGTTCTCCAGTACAACAAGAGAGATGTCGAGCCAAGGCTTGAGATTGGTTGCGTTGAAAGACACCTTAAGATGGAACCGGGCATTCCTGTGACTGAATCCATCGCCACCACCGGGTACGGAGTCATGAACACCCTGAACCTGGTAAGCAAGGAGATTATCAGGCGATTCAGGGTGTAGTAAAACCGAAGGAGCAATATGATAAATGATATTAACGCTCCTGTTCTTCAGGCAGATATCGCGATAACTCTCATCGAAGTATTCCAATCATCACTTCGTCGGTATGGAAAGCATCTTCAAACTCCTGTACTCATGGTACTAATTATTAGTATTTAGTATGAGATAGATAGGGGTAATGTATGCAGTCGGAACTCGACAAACTACACGGGGTGGCATTTCTTCTTGGTTCACTGGCCCACGCTTCGGAGAAGAACCTGGGTCAGAGCAGTCTTTCAATATGCATGCTGGCGGGAAAGAAATTCGGTCGGGAAGCGGTGGAGGAAACCGAACAGACCGAAGACCCTGTCAGGGCGGTGGAAATCCTGAGACAGGCCCTCGAGAAACGGGGTATTCACTGGGATTTCGAGCCGTTTCAGGGTGAAGAGGACACACTGATCAGCGGGGTGGAAGGCAGGCAGGTGATGAGGCTCGTCTTTCGAACCTGTATGGTGCGAAACGCACTTTTCAGATACGCCCATCCCCAGAAGCAATCACTCTGCTACATGGCCCACGGTGTTTTTGCCGGCGCCATGGAGAGGGTAATGCCCGGAAGAACAGTACACCTGGAAATCCTTCATGCCGGCCCCAACGCCTGCCTCAAGGAGATGATTCTGGAGGTTGAAGAATGAGGGCGAAAGTATCAACGGAATGGCTTTCCGGCTGTTCGGGGTGTCATGTGGCCATGGTGGATCTTCATGAGAAGCTTCTGAATCTGGTGGATGAAGTGGAGTTCGTGAGAATTCCCGTTCTTATGGATGAGAAGGGTTATCCCGAAGCGGATGTTGGAATTGTGGAGGGGGCGGTCCGAAGCGCCCACGACAGGGAAGCTCTGCTCAAAATGAGAAACAGTGTAAAGACACTTATCGCGTTTGGAACCTGCGCATCCTATGGAGGTCCATCAGGTATCGGCTGGCTTCATGGAAGGAACTCTATAATCGACAAGGTTTACGGAGACCTGCTGACGACAGGCCCCTCTGAGAAGGCTCCCACCGGTGTCCCCGAGCTTGAGAAAAGCGTTGTCCCCATAGATGAGGTTGTGAAGGTCGACTTTCAACTGCCGGGTTGCCCGCCCCATCCTTATTACATCGCACTGGCCCTTCGTACTCTCCTCGGGGCTTCAGGGCCGGTCATGGACGCGAAACCGGTCTGTTCCCAGTGTGAAAGGAAGATGGAGAAGCGCCTGGATGGCAAACTGCGAAAGGGCGCGGTTTCCGCGCCTGAAAGTGATGTGTGCTTTCTCAGCCAGGGAGTGGTCTGTCTGGGATCCGTCACCCTGAACCGCTGCCAGACCCAGTGTCCGAACAAGGGTGTGGTCTGTGCGGGATGCGCAGGGCCCTCTCCTGCCATCATCATGGAACCGCAGCTGGACATCAGGACCATGGTGGCGAAAAGGATGAACCTGGTATCCGGAATTCCCGAGTCGGAAATACTGGAGTACATGGAGGAAGAGGCCAAAACCTTCTACTCCTACGCCCTTTCATCTCCGGTTTTTTACAGAAAACCCACTGTCGAGATCAGGGAGTGGGCCCGGGAGCGGTGTTCAGGCGTGAAGGAGAGTGGCTGACATGAAAAGCATCGTTGTCAATCCCATCACCCGGATCGAAGGTCATGCCAGTATCACGCTGGATCTGGATGACAACGGCAAGGTAAGCCGGGGGCATCTCAAAGTGCTGGAGATAAGGGGATTTGAAAAACTCCTGGAGGGCATGGAACTGATGAAGATGCCCCTGATCACCGGAAGAATATGCGGGGTGTGTCCCGCCGCCCATCATCTGGCATCGGTGACCGCCATAGAAAACGGAATTGGAGTGGAAGTTCCGGAAGCCGCGGCAAAACTCCGGGATCTGATGTACATGGGACATATCCTTCACTCCCACGCCCTGAGCACTTTTGTACTCACGGGACCGGACCTCTTCGAGGGCCTGGACGCCCCGTCGGCTGACAGGAACGTTTTCAGCATGCTGCGGCTGCAGCCGGATCTTGTAAGAAAGGTTCTCAGGCTTCGAAGCATTGGCCAGAAGATCGTCGAGATTGTCGGAGGAAGGGGTGTTCACCCTGTCACCCTTGTTCCGGGTGGAATCGCGTCGGCGCCCGGCGCTGAAGAAATGGCTTCCATGGCCGAGTGGGGGAATGAAGCCGCGGGGATTGTGGAAGAGCTGTCCGGTGCTGTTTTCAGCAGACTCGGCACGATGGCCGACGCGAGAACAGCCATGGAAATGCCCTTCAAATCACTGGCCCTTTCAAACAACGGCTCGGTCTCCTTTTTCGGGGCACCATGCTCGGTGATGGGAAACACCGGCAAGACCGAAGCTTCGTTTCCGGCGGAGAAGTATGCTGAAAACCTTGTGGAGCACACCATGGAAGGCTCCTATATGAAATCGGTGAGACTTTCGGAAGGAGACTCGGTTTTCTTCGTGGGTCCCCTGGCAAGGCTCAACATCAACAGCTCCTTCACAACACCAAGGGCCGATACGCTTCTTGCCGGTTATCGCCAGCGGGGTTTGCCCCGGACCTCAGCTCTGGATTGCATTGAAGCCAGGCTGATAGAAATGGTTCACTGCGCCGAGAAGATCCATTCCATAGCCTCAGGCGGTGTGAAGGGTGAACTCTGCATACCGGTGATTCCTGGAGCGGGGAGGTTTGTCGGGATGGTGGAGGCTCCCCGGGGAATCCTGATACATGACTTTGATGCCGATGACCGGGGAAAGGTCACCGGAGCCAACCTCATCGTGGCCACCCAGGGCAACTACGAGGCCATGGATCACTGCCTGACAGCCATGGCGGAACTGAACCTGGAGTCCGGGAACGAAAACCTTCTCATGAACGGGATGGAGTTCGCCCTGAGGTGCTTCGATCCCTGTCTCGCCTGCGCCACCCACACCTCGGGCAGCATGCCCATGGTTGTCCATGTCCGCCGGGATGGCAGGATTCTCCGCACCCTGAGCAGGAGGATGGAATCATGATCGAGATCACAGTTGACAAGGATGCCTGCGTGGGCTGTACTCTATGTGTAGACGAATGCCCAACCGATGTCTTCGAATTCAACGACAAAGAGGCCATTCCCGAAGTGAAGAAACCCGGGGAGTGCTTCGGCTGCCTCAGCTGTTCCGAGATTTGCCCCTCCGATGCAATATCCCATTCGGACCTGATCCGGTCTGAAGATCATTACCACGACTCTTACAACCTCAGAATGGCATCTCTTCTTTCGCCGGCGGTCCAGACACCAAAATCATCCGGAGACCCAGCCAGTGAGCAACGGGCCATGAACGACCTTGGCGTCAGGCTCCTGGCGGTGGCGGCGGTCTTCCGGCAGACCCTGGGGGGAAGCCTTCCAGCGGTGGGTACCATGGCCGGAAGAACTCTGGCAACACAGCTTCCCAGGTATCAGGTTCCCGAATGCTTTCAGGACGTGCTCGATCAGGCTGTACTGCAGTTCGCCCCGACCTGGAATCTCAAGCCTTCCCTGGAGCCTGAAGGGAATCTTACGGTGCATGTGGGCGACTGCTATATCAGGGAGCTGTGCAAAGGGGAGGGGATAGAACTCGGAGGAGACCTTTGCGTTCTTTTCTACAACTACCTGGCGGGCTATCTGGGAAGGATGGGTGATGCCCGGCTCAAACTCCAGGAGTCGAACCCCGGGGACAGAGAGTGCCGGTACAGGGTTCAGGTCATTCCAAAGAGTTGAACAGCGTGCTCGAGCTTCTTTTTGTGGGGATTGGAAACACCCTGGCCGGGGACGACGGAGTGGGCCCCGTAATGCTTTCGAATCTTCGGGAAGCTCTGGGCGATGTTGGCGGTATGGGCTATCACATGATTCATGGTGATCTCTACCAACTCTGGGATCTTCTTCCCCGAACCCGGACGCTGGTGTTGCTTGATGCCCTGGCGGGGGATGACCCCGGCTTGGTTGTGAGGGGCAAACCCGCTGTCAGGGGTTTCGCTCCGTCGTTTCACCAGACCGATGCCGCAACGGTTATGCGGAAACTGGAAACCCTTTACGAGGGGGTGTTTCCCCTGTGGACACTCTGGGGAGTGACCATAGCCTGCCCCGACAGGCTCGGGGAAGGTTTGAGCGAACCGGTTGATGAGGGTGCCAGGATCGCGGTAAGCGACATAGTCAAAGCACTTGCCGCTGACGGGCTGGCTGTTGGAGACGCAGTTCTTGCTTTGGGGGAGCGGGGTGGCTCCCCCTGCATTACAAGGCTCCCGGATAGGCCTCCAGACCCTTCTTGAGAATCCTGAGTGCCACCCGCATGTCTTCCTCGTTGAGGACAAAAGCCAGCCTTATCTCGTCGGCTCCAAGGCCGGGAGTGGCGTAAAACCCAGCAGCGGGAGAGACCATCACCGTGGCGCCATCAACACTGAAGTCCGACAGAAGCCAGGCCGCGAACCTGTCTCCATCGTCCACCGGGATTCTTATGGTGGCGTAGAAAGCCCCTTCCGGCTTCAGGAAGAACACGCCGGGCACACCTTTCAGTTCTTCCATCAGAACATCTCTGCGGCGCTGATATGTAACGGCTACATCGCTGTAATAGGTTTCCTTCAGGTGCTCGTAGATCCATGCGGCCCCGTACTGCGCCATGGTGGGAGGGCACAGCCTTGCCTGCCCCAGCTTCAGAATGCCTCCCATTACTTCAGGGTTCAGACAGATCAGGTTTCCAAGCCTGGCGCCGCAGCTGCTGAACCTCTTGCTTATGGAATCCATCACCATAACACGATCGGCTATCTCCGGAAACTCCAGAACGGAGGTGTGTTTTCCTCCGTCAAAGACGAAGTCGCGGTAAACCTCGTCTGACAGCAGGAAGAGGTTGTGCTTCCGAACGATGTCCGAAAGCATGGCCAGTTCCCCTGTTCCAAGAACGGTTCCCGTGGGATTGTTCGGGCTGCATATAAGAATTGCCCGGGTTCGGCGGGTGATAAGCGCTTCTATTTCCTTCCGGGGCGGCAGATGGAAACCATTCTCAACGGAACTGGTTACAGGAACCAGTTTCACCCCGGCCATGTCGGCGAAACCATTGTAGTTCGTATAGAACGGTTCAAAACAGATAACCTCGTCGCCATGGCCGCAGGCGGCCATCAACGCGAAGTACACCGCCTCGCTTCCTCCGGTGGTGATCATCACACTGTCTTCGGAGACGGTTATACCGCCACGGGAGTAATACCCTGATATTGCCTTGCGAAGAATCTGAAGGCCCTGACTGGGTCCGTAAGCCAGAACCCTGGGCTCGCAGTCCCGAATGGCTTTCCAGTAATTCGGAGGGGTTGGAATGTCCGGCTGGCCGATGTTGAGATGATACACCCTGATGCCCTTGCGCTCCGCCGCGTCGGAAAGGTGTGTGAGCTTGCGAATCGGGGATGCCTGCATCCCGGCGACCCTGCTGCTGAGTTGAACCATACAAGCCTCCTGTGAGAATGCCTTGAGTGTTCACGGATTATAACATGTATATTTCCTGTGTATGAAGGCAGACACGGGAATCCTCACGGTACGGCTATGCGAACTCCCAATCAGGGGTAGTTCCGGTGATTGCATGAAGCGTGCCCTTGATGCATGCTCAGCTTTGCCTCTTCCGGATGTGGCAGTCCTCCCGGAGTTGTTTACCGTCGGCTTCAAACTGGACAGTATCTCCGGCGCCGCTCTCCATCCGGAAGAACTTGATACGCTTCCCCTGGCCAAACTGGCGGGTGAGCTGGGAATCTGGCTGATCGGAGGAAGCCACCCCGTGCGGACATCCAGGGGGATCATCAACTCCATGCCGGTTTACGATCCCTCCGGAAACAGGGTTCACACCGCGGAAAAGATTCACCTCTTCAGGAGAATGGGGGAGGACAGCGTCTTCGCCGGGGGTCTGCCCTCCGGCGTCTTTCGAATGGGGGACGTTGTCGCCGGGGCCGCTGTATGCTACGATCTCCGTTTTCCGGAGGTGTTCAGGCCCCTGGTTCTGAAAGGCGCCAGGATTCTCTTTGTTTCCGCACAGTGGCCCATACCCCGTCGGAAGGTGTTCAGGTATCTTCTCCAGGCAAGGTCCGCGGAAGCACAGGTCTTCACCGTGGGCTGCAACCTCGGTGGTGACCACCTGGGCTCGCGCTTCAGGGGCGGCGGCGGCATTGCCAACCCATGGGGTGTCTTTCTGAAGGGCGAAACCGTCATGCCCGGCGTAAGGGACTTCCGGCTGGAATTGAAACAGGTCGATGAAGAAAGAAGCAGAATAAACTGTCTTGCGGATAGAAGACCTTCTGTCTACACAATGTGTGAAGGGGGGGAGGAGTGAAGGAAGGCTACGACAGAGCGCTGGCTGTTACTCTTTCAATCCTGGCCCTGCTTGCCCTGGGAGTGCTGCTGAAAGTTGTGGCCGGCGTATTCACCCAGGTTACCATTGCCCTGTTCGCGATGTTTCTTGTGAACCCCGCGGTGAATCGTGCCTCCACACTTATCGACGGCCTGCTGAAAAGAATGACGCTCCGCCGGGGCAGGAAATCATTGAAAGAGACGAAGGAAAGCCATGTGGCCGAAGTCATGGGGTCGGTGATCGTAATCCTTCTGGCTCTGCTGCTGGTGGGTTTTGCCATTCTGATCGTGTACGGCACCGGCAACATGCTGGTTGAACGGAAAGCTGATCTTGTAACCAATGTTGTTCAGCCGGTTGGGGAGTTCATAAACGGTGTTCAACAGCAATGGCTACCCTGGCTTTACAGGTCTCTGGGCATGGAGGACGCCCTTGATGTCATGCCATCGGACAGTCTTCAGATACTCACTCCCCATGCCAAGCACGGAGCCGACCCCCTGAAGACCACACTGGAATCCGCGTTCGGGGGAGTTTCCGTCTCGGCGCTGGTGCCAACCGCTGCAAACCTGGTTGGAACGGTCACCATCATCCTGTTTAAGCTTGCGATAATAACGATGTTAACAGTGTTTATGTTAAGCGGAAGAAGAATATACTCCAGCAAACTTCGGAAAATGGACAGCAAGGAGTACGCAAGGATCAGCAGAGTAGTCTCAAAGGTGGAGTGCGTTCCCCGGAGATACCTGGTGGCCAAGTTGGTCACCAGCCTTCTGACAGGCCTTCTGATAGGCGGAGGGCTTCTGATCTGGCTGGACCCCGGAGATGCCTTCATCTGGGGATTCATTGCGGCTGTGATGAACTTCATTCCATTCTTCGGCTCGCTTATAGCAGGCATTCTTATTGCCCTTTACACCATTTCCATCTCCGGCCCTTCCGGTTTATGGTCCGTGCTTCTGGTGGTGGTGGTTAACAATCTGGTCTCGAATGTCATAGAGCCCAACTATTTCGGAAAAGTTCTTCCCATCGGCAAGGTCACTGTTCTGGTCTGTGTGCTGGTCTGGGGCTTTCTATGGGGTCTTCCCGGGGTGTTTCTGGCAGTTCCCATAACGATAATGCTCAAGGAGTTTCTTGAGCAGGTATACGGCCGTAACGCCTTTATTGTTGCCCTGGAGGTATGATGTCTTCAATATCAAGGCTGTTTGCGACTACTGTCCTTTTTCTTCTTCTGTATTCCGGCTGTTTCAACAGCCCTTCCGCGATGAGAAACCAGTGCAGAGCCCACATGAACACCCTCTCCTCGGACCTGGCCCTCTTCAGGGTTACCACCGGGTACTGGACCAACAGCGTTGCATCACTGGACAGCATGGCCGGGAGAAAAGAATCTCTCAACTGCCCCGGATGCAGCACCCCCTACGAGATAACCCTTCATTCCCAAGGTTACATTCTGGTGTGCCCCGGTGGCGAGCACGGAGGAATAGATACCGGAACCCCCACATGGGGGCAGGAGTAGGAGAGCAATGGATCTTCTGAAAAAGGAAAACGGAGTTGCCGTGATCAGATTCGACAAGGGCGAGAGGTTCCCGGACGCCCTGTCGAACTACTGCAGGGAGAGCGGTTTGCAGTCCGGAATTGTCCTGGGAGGCATTGGGATGCTTTCGGAGACCACCATCGGCAGGTACGACGGCAGCACTTATGAAACCACGGTTCTCAAAGACTCTCTCGAGGTGTTATCCCTGCAGGGAAACATCTCCATGAAGGAGGGTGAACCCTTTATCCATCTTCATGTATCCCTTGCGGATCACGATTTCACCGCCCGGGGTGGGCACCTGTTCGAAGCAACTGTATCCATGGTAATCGAACTGGCTGTTATGGAACTGACACCTGGCATGCACAGGAAACCCATGGGAGGCGCGTTCTGGCGTCTGGAAGCCGCTGATGCTTGACATTATAGGCGCATGGGTTATGTTTCTTCCGCTTTCGATGGGGCTTTAGCTCAGTTGGCTAGAGCGCTTGACTGGCAGTCAAGAGGTCAGGGGTTCAACTCCCCTAAGCTCCACCATACACGGGCGGCGGCCAAGGCCGCCGCTTCCCCTTAGATAACCGACTGTCAAGGGGTTGCATCTTGTGCGGGCTTTGTCTATCTTACCCGCTCATGAATGCTTGGTTGATTGGTAATTGTTGTTATACATGCATATGCCTTTACACTGACCGATGCGGGAGGAAAAAATGACCAAGGCCGATATCGTTGCGAGCATCGCAGACAAAACAGGGCTTACCAAGAAGGAAGTCGCCTTCGTGGTGAACAGATTCTTTGAGGAAGTCAAAGACGCCATGTATGCCAAGGAACACATTGAGATCCGCGGCTTCGGAACCTTCAAGGTAGTCGAGCGCAACGAGCGCAAAGCCCGCAATCCCCACAGCGGAGAAACAGTTCTTGTTCCCAAGCGTTCCGTTCCCGTGTTCAAACCGTCCCGATCGGTGAAGGAAAGGGTGGCAAACTAAGTGCCCAACGGTAGAAAGCGCAAGCGCCAGAAGATAGCCAATCACAAGAGAAAGAAACGCCGTCGGGCCAACAGGCACAAGAAGAAGATCCGTTAAACTTGATCGTTTCGGTTCTTTCCGATACACATGTTCCCACCCGGCTGGGAAACCTTCCGGGAAGAGTATTCGAGGTCTGCTGTGAAGCGGACCTCGTGCTCCATTGCGGCGATTTTGTCGAGGAAGATGTCTACCGGGAGCTTATGAGGTTTGCCCCGGTTCGGGGCGTTCTGGGAAACATGGACGGGTATGGCCTCCAACGCTTTCTGCCCCGCACCCTTGCCTTCACCCTGGAGGGCTTCAAGATCTGCATGACTCACGGTTCCGGGCCCCGTTCAGGGCTCGCGGGCAGGGTGAGAAAGCTCTTTGAAGCGGATCGGCCCGACATCATTCTTTTCGGGCATTCCCATCAGTACACGGAACTCAGGGAAAACGGTCAGATCATCATCAACCCCGGTGCTGTGGCGGAAGGCAGGGGCAGCCGATCCATGGCTGTTCTCACCCTGGAAAAGGGGGTTGAACCCGGGGTTGAGCAGATCCTGTTCTGACTTGAAAACCAAACCCGCAAAGGTTATCTTACGCCATCGGTGCCCCCGTAGCTCAGTTGGATAGAGCGTCGGCCTCCGGAGCCGGAAGCTTGGGTTCGAATCCCGACGGGGGTACCATCATCATATTGTCATACAGCCAAAAAGAGAAAACATGGTTCGGGATACCAGGTAGAAAAGCCTGAGATATCCGCTGTTACTGCAGTATTGATGCAGCATACTCCAGAGATCATGCATATGTCTGATTGTGAGCAATTTCCTTTGAAGCTGTTTCAGTTGCTTCGAAGCGCTCAATGGGGATCTTCACCTTGTAACTGCTGATGCCATCCGGGAGGAAGCGTTCTGAGTGATTCACGGTTTTTGTAATCAACCAGATAAGAGAATCTACACCCATTTCGGCGGCAATGTCCCTGGCATGATCCATCTCCTCATCCGAGTCATTCCATTTAAACAGGATGTAGCGCCATGTTACATCCAATTCAATCCCAAGACGCCGCTTCTGCTCTATTACCCCCCTCATGTTGTTCAGAGCAGTCGAAAGATCTCCTCCTTTGCGGTAGCGGGAATAGGAATCCTGATATGCTCCGTCTATGGAGAAAATAACGCTGTCTACCCCTGAGCGAACGAAATCAATTTGACGTTCGGTTCCATAAAACATCAGCCCGTTGGTTGAAGTGTGAATGCGGAGTTCGGGATTCACTAGTTTCGCATATCTGGTCATTTCCATTGCTTCAGGGTGCAGATAGTTTTCTCCGTCAATATAAAACACTATAGTTGATAAATGTTTCCCTATTTCGTTTATTGTCTTTTGAAAAGTGTTATATGAAAGTTCTAAGTCTTTTCTGTCTTCCCGGTGAAGGCAGCCAGGGCAGTTCAAACTACATGCGTCTGTTGACTCGACCCAAAGAACTTTCGGAAAATCAGGTATGAGTGGTAATTCTGATATCCCATGGGATTCAATCTTGTAGGGACAGGTATAACAGAGAAAAGGCAAAGCTGAGCCCGGCTTTCGCACAAGCCCTCTTAACTTCTGGAATCGGTCTCCAAACCAGATCTCAGAAAATGACTGCTCATTGATATTGCCGAAGAAGAGTTCGTCCCTGCTCCTATGGAAAGTCGAACATGTCACCCGTCCATCGGCTTTGACGGCTGCATATTCCCAGGGAAGGGTGCAGGTATACTTTTCTGTCTGAACTCCTGAAGCATTCCAGAGAGCATATAGTCTGCTTATGATGATGTACCGGATGTTACGGCATAGGCCACGAAATAGTGCAAACCTGCTGAGGAAGCAATAACACGCGGGCATCATGTGTTTTGCTTTTAGGTAGGAGTTAAGCAGCTTTATCAATCCGATTCATTCTCTTTAAGTTTCGAATAGCATGCTCTGTTATTGAACCTTGCACCTGAATGTATCACAGGCAATATAAAGATCTTTGCCCTTACGAGTTGTGACTCACTGTGAGACTCCGCTTCATTGCATGAACAGTTTCACTCCAGGGAAGCTCATACTTACTCCAGAACGGTTCTCTAAGCATCCGATATGGTGTACCATCCTCACAGTTTCAGTTCCGGCAAAAGCCTCCAGATGTTCGAAGTGTGTTAAGCAACTGAATGAAAAATCATATGCTGGACAGATATTGTATTTTAGAGGCTTCAAGAGCTTCTGATTTCTCTTAATGTTTGGGATGAGTGTACGAGCACAAGAACTGAATTTTCAAAGCTGCTTAGAGCAACAGGATTGCTTAGAGTTGCCAGAAAAGCGAAGATGTGGACTGCGGGAATGTTCAGGGACCTTGCCTGGTATTTCAGCAGGAGATCCAAGTTGTCAAACGATTTACCCATACCGCCCCCCAGTCTATGCTTCTCAGTCATCGCTAGTTATGATGTCGATTGTTTCCTGAGAACAGGCTTTCAGGGTGCAGAAAGTATTAGAAACATTCTCGCAAGAAATAAAAAGCCCATTAACCAGTATTCCGAGATCCTTGATTTTGGCTGCGGATGCGGGCGTATAACCAGACACTTGAAAGATCTTACGAATTCTTCCATCACTGGATCTGACATCAATCACACACCCATTCTCTGGGCTCAGAAGAATCTTAAGTTTGCTCGATTCATAACCAACGGGATATCAGATTCGCTTCCCTTCGAAAATGATTCTTTTGACCTTGTATTCGCTGTATCCGTGTTCACTCATCTCAGTGAAAGACTTCAGAAGCACTGGATGGGTGAACTTACCCGCATACTTAAACCTGGTGGTGCACTGCTTATCACGGTCAAAGGTGAGAACTGGAAGGTAGATCTTGGCGAAGAGCAGATGAATTCATTCAACCATGGTAACATGGTCGTTATTGAACCCGAGTACTCAGGGAGTAACTATTGTGCAGCTTATCATCCACCTGAGTATGCAAGAACTGTTCTGGGTGCTGGACTCAATATCATTGAGCACGAACCCTGTGGTTCAAAGGAGATAAGCCAGGATTTCTACCTAATGGCGAAGGCGGGACCTCAAAGCTTATATACTAAATAAAAAACGCATTAAGATATATATAATTATTGTATACTATCTAATAGCGAATTAAATAACGCTATGGAATGTCAACTCTGATGGATATGCTGATGTACTATTCTTGACCGTTCTTGGTCTCTTTCATGCAGTTTCAGGTTCTGTTAACTGAAGTGGAGAAGATACTGTGGTCGCAGAGGTGCTCAGAAAGGCTCATTTATAAGGCTTTGAATTTTGCTTCTTCAAGAAGCTCCAAGCAGAGCCACTTTGCCAATCCATTCCAGAAAAGGGTTCCAAATTGAAATCAGGTGGGGTACCAAATCAGACCGCAATAGCTTTTGATTCGATCTCCCCAGGGCGCATGTGTTCCAATGACTCAACAAGCAGTTCGAAGGGGCAGAAGCTGGGATCATCGGGAGACAGCCAGTAGTCGGCGAAGAATGGTATCATCCCCGCCACATCGCGTTTCTCGTCGGTATCGGTGATCATTCTGGTCCGACCAAAACCCCGAAGGGTTCCTCTGGACCCCTTCTTCTCAAGCATCATGGAAAACTCGAACACCGGATACAGGGCAAGCTGCCTCGCCTTGGCATTCTTCGACCCGGTGCACATCCAGAATCTCTTCCCGTAGTACACAAGACACATCGGTCTGACCCTGGGGCGCTTCCCGTCCCAAGTAGCAAGGTGTACGATCTGCATCAGATTCAGAAGAGAAAGGGCTTCTTTCTTGCGATTCATGGTAACCTTCTTTAAAACAAACAGCAGTTTGAACTAAACCTGGAAGGATAAAGGGGTGCCAATCCTGGCACATTAACCCACAAATTTAGGGACTTATATACTTGACTCCCTTTAGTGTCGGGCAGCTTTAGAGGGTTCTACCATCTTCAGGTTGTAAACGAAACTCTTAACTGATCCCTTTGCCTCGGTTGGATACACAGCGTCAATAAGCCATCCCTTTTCAAGCAGCTTGTTTAGATCGTCGAGATTGCCTACCATAAGAAGGTGCTTCTCTTTTTGTGGGGCTTGCATATCCTCGGGATTCACATCAAAATTGAGAATGAACACTTGGTGTTTCATTTCTTGTCCCCCAATCTTTCTTTGATGGTTCCTTGAAGGAATATGAAAAATTGATTTGTGGAAAAGAAAGCCCAAGGAATTCGGATCATTGTTTGAAACGAAAATGGATTTAGGGTGTATATTGGAGTGAAGGCGAGACACACCCTTGACACTAGGAGTGGAACGCTGTATCTAATAGGCATCATACCGGCCCCGCCTCTCATCCTTTCTTAGATGATGCGCAACTGGGCCGGTACTTTTATATTCTCAACATGAAAACGTATAACAAGGCATTCTTAGATTATGAAGAATTAGCTGATCGTGCGATTTCAAGGGGTCTTGGGGTGCCTTCAAAAGACGCCCTTGTTAATGTGCTAAAACATATTAGTTACTATCGCCTCTCTGGCTACATTTTTTCTTTCAAAGAACCTAACTCGGAGAATTACCTTCCTGGTACGACACTTAGTAGTGTCCTTGATCGTTACTATTTTGATGACAACTTGCGTAAGATCACATTCAATGCCCTTACTGACGTGGAGATACAGCTACGAAATGACATTCTTCATGCCCATACAAAGAAGTATGGCCCATTTGGATACTTGTGCCATATGTCCCTACCAAATATGACCCATTCAGAACACTGTTGCTTCCTATCTTCAATGTGTAGAAACAAAACAAGAAGTAAAGAATTATTTATTGTTAGCTATAATACAAATTACACCGACTCAAACGCTTTACCTTTATGGATGGCTTTAGAGACATCTACATTCGGAGAATTGCTATATTTTCATCTAGGGCTTGATGGTGACGTAAAGAATAGTATTGCCGACATGTACTTTCTTCCGAAGCAAGTCTTTAGGTCATGGGTACTCTCATTAGGGTACATCAGAAATGTATGTACACACCATTGTCGATTGTGGGACAAAAATCTATCAATGAAGCCCTGTAGACGAGAAAGGCGAAGCGAATGGATTCGGCCAGATTTGGTAGACACTAGTACATTCTATGCGCTTGCTCTGGTATTGCTACACTTTCAGCAACATATTTCGTCGATTCGGTGGAAAGAAGAGTTCCTTGATCTTGTTAGAACGAACCCACGGATTCCAGTTTGTGAACGGATGGGATTTCCAATAGATTGGCAAAACTTGTCAATGTGGAGGTAGTAATTCTGTACGATAACCAAGAGCTTCGTGAGAGTATTGTTCGCTGACAAAGAGCCTACGGGAGGAGCTAAGGTATTGAGGGCAAGAAGAGCCATTGACGAACGTTTGCTGCACTAGAAAGAAATTTTGCTTTTTTTCTTTGCTCTGTTAAGCTGCTAGTGACATCAAAGATAATCGCCACATGTTCGCGGTAATCAATTCCATCATGCTCAACAGGAAGTAGTGCCTCGTGGCACTCAAAAACGGATACTCCGGCAACCCCAACTGAGGCAAGCTGTAGAGCAGTTGTGTAATGCGTGTACGCCTTCTCAGCAGAGATCATATCACCATGATATGTTGATAGGCGTCCATAATCGTTGCTATTAGGATAGAACCCTTGAGATGTGATACGATCCCCCTGAATGAAACTCTCATGGATTTGCCTAAGCAGTATTGTGTTATCAGTCATGTCACTCATACTTCAGAGCTTCTAGGTTGTGTGCTAGTTTTTGCCAACCGCTAGCAGACGAAAGATCAAGGGATTCTTCTTGAACTTCAGAAGAAAGCATATCTAGAACATGCCAATAACTGTTTAATCTACAGAGATTAACTTCAAGCGATACCTCGTACTTCCCAAATGTCCATTCGTGTAGAAGATTACCCTCTTCGGTCGGGTACGTATAAGGCAAAGGCATATTCACAGGATAGTATGATTCATACATACGACTGTATCTTGAGACTGCTGCTTCCGTGATTGGCTTACCTACACCATTCAACCAACCGGGTTTAGAGCATTTCACGCACAAGTCATCTATTCGCGCAAGTACATCAAGAGGATCAAGTATAGTGATTGAGTTCACCTCCTCCATCTGCTTCAGTCGCCCATCTGGTCTGCATAATCCTATACCACTATACAATACTTTCGCATCTTGCTGAAATCCGTTAAAGGCGTTGAGGATAGTATCGCCGTGCTCAGGTGTAACTTTAACTTCTATGCGCTTTCCCCAAGCATTGCGAATAATACAAGTATTATGTTCTTGGTCATACTCGGGTATACCTCCCCTAATATCAACCTGGCGCAGTATTCTATTCTCATCTGTGGCAGCGGAAACAAGTCTCTCTCTTGATTTAGGAGTCAGGCTTCCAAAAATCTCTGGCTTATTAGGAATTCTAAATGTTATTGATTCTCCATCTTGTAGAGTGCCCCCGATACTTCTAAAGTATCGCAGAGAGTGTGTGGGTATTGTTGGTTCAAACAACTCGCTCGAATGACTAGCAGTGATTGTGTTGACAATACTATCTCTGGCGGATGTAAAATACCTTGTGTTATCGCCCCCAAGGAACCCAACAGAACTAGCGAAAAACAGTGCGATTACCGGTCTTATACAACAACTGTCAATTCTGACCAGTCCGAGTTCCACCCCATCATAAAAACCATTTGGCAATCTCTTCCTTTCGCCCTCATTCTGAAAGTATTGCCATCTAGCGACTTCTATGACAAGCTTTTCGAGTGCAACTAAATCTTTGAAATAGCTGAAAGGTAGAGCATGACCTTCGAATCTTTTCCCATTCAATTCAGGAATGAGAAATTCAAGTTGCCCCAAGAGCTGTCCTTACTCTAGAGAAACATAGTTTCAACTGAAACATTCTAAGCCATCCAACTTGTGTCAATAAGGGTTATCATGCTTAGCTACTCTTACTTCCTGTGTTTGTTCCATACTGAGATATACACCTGAATAGCTGAAAACAATCAAGAACTCTGGATGGATGGACAGAAAGAGCCTATGCAAGCTTCAGAATGTTGATCAGGCTCACATTACGTTCGTCACGTTCAGGTACAGCACAAACGACTAGGGAGGTATATGCACTACTTGGTGTTGCAGCCTATTTGTCGCCGCGAAAGACAGGAAGAAGCGAACACCTGCACCTTGAGAGACTACTACACTTGCCAGGGACTGGCATTTCTTTGATTGCCTCTTCAAGTGAGAATTTTCTTCCGTGCATTGCTCGACAATACTCACAAGTGTGGGAGTCAATAACAGCAAGTATCTCAACCCCTGTTATCATCTCTTCAATGTCTTTCATTTTCTTCAATGATTGCCGATTCAATCTATCCTGTAACTTCTTCACTTGTGCGAAATAGGTGGTTGCATCCTTTCCTTCATCCTTAACCAGATGAGCCATTTCTTCATAGATGAACACCAGCTCATTCAAGTCTTTCCGTGTCGTGGTTAGAGAGTTGAGAATCCTCCAAACCACATCGTTTACGCGGGGGAGGCCGTTGAATTGTTGTTGAAGGTCTTCCCTGTGTTTCTCATATACATTCTTTGATACGCCAAAAGGTTCAAGTTTCTTAATCCAGTCATAGACACATTTCTGCTCTTCGGTTAAGAGCTTTCCCTTCCGAACGAAGACGAATTTTGAACAACTTGGGCACTTCGCCTTTCTTGAAGGAGACTTCTCAAAGACCGATGAGCAGTATGGGCAAGTCGAAGGTTTTTTATCTACAGGTTTCTTCAAGCTGCTGGCGGTCTTTTTTTTATCTTGAGATTCCGGTTTCGTTGATGCTTTGAAGAGTTTTCCTAAAAATCCCATGATTCCTAGTCCCTTCTTCATTGAAGCAAAGTATACGGCTACTGTGATGGTTGCTTACTTTGCTCTCTCGATTGGTCTCTCTCCTTCTCTTCATCTTTCTTCGGCTCTTTTGGCTTGTGTTTCAGAATTTGCTCCACAAACCTATCTAGTTCTTCCTGGGTGGGATCAGTCATCTATCCAATCAACTCCTTGTACTGAATCCTTGTTCCAATGCAGTTGTCATAAAGGCTTGCGATTCGTGCATCAGTGTGCCTTTTGACATTTCCGTCATTCAGTCGGAAAGCGAATTCGTTGATATACCTTGCAAGATGCTTCTCGCTGACTGAATGATAGATTCCGTAAAGCCCTCTCTTCATTACTGCCCAAACGCTTTCAATGCCGTTTGTGGTAACTCCATTAGAAGAATACTCTCCTGCCCTATGGCTGACCTTTGAATGGGCATACTCTTTTGCTAAGGAATCATAAGCGTAATGCTCGTCAGTGTGAACCCCACTACCCTTTTCAACATTCTTCTCGATCAGCTTGGTCATGGAGTACATGTCTACTTTGCTTACCGGCATGGCCTTGACTCTGCCGTTCTTCTCCCGCATTCCAACAACCGGGACTTTTCCAACGGGGCCTCTACCACTATTCTGCTTCTTGCTCTTGTGCTTGTTTATCTCTTTACCACCAACATACATTTCATCAATCTCAACAACACCGGAAAGCACAGTGTTATCGTTTCCGCAAGCTTCCCGAAGTCTCTGAAGCATGAACCAGGCAGTCTTCTGAGTAACGCCGATCTGCTTGCTCATTTGAAGACTGGAAATGCCCTTCCTTGAAACCAACAACAGGTACATTGCGTAAAGCCATTTGTTCAAAGGAACATGTGATCTCTCAAAGATGGTTCTCGTTCTTACCGTGAAATCCTGCTTGCAGCTATTGCAACGATAATACCCGTTCTTCCGAGTCGTGATCTTCTCTGTTTCTCCACAAAAAGGGCAATATACCCCTTCAGGCCATCTTCTCTCTTCAAAGTACTTCCTTGCACTTCCAGCATCCGGGTACTTCTGAAACAGTTCAAAGACACTTATCGTTACCTGACACATTTGATTTCTCCTTTCTAAGAAGGAATATAATGTATCAGTCCATGTTTGTCAATATCCTTCCGCTGTTCCAGAGTAATATAACTTTCCAAGTTTTCTCTGTTGCACTTTTGCACAGGTGCTAACAGGCGGTACTACACTTTGTATACTTCCTCTTGACACGCTGCAATTCAGTTTGTAATTTCCGCAAACAAAGATTGGAGCACAATAAAGTATGGCCTTTTCGCCATAGATTTTGACTACTTTGAATAGTGCATTGGCAATAGCAGGCGGTAACACAATTAGGGGGTTTCAAATGCCTACATACTTCATCGGCTATGACTTATCTGGTGACTCCGTGGAGCCAGATTATGATCTCCTTACTGAAGAACTGGAGAGACTAGGGGCGCAGCGAATTCTTCTATCCGAATGGTGCCTTGATATATATGATACGAACTGCACAGCCCTGCGGGACCACCTGAAGATGTTTATTAAGAAACATGACCGTCTTCTTGTTGTGAAAGATGAAGATTGGTCTGGACACAACCTTATTAGTAATCCAAACGATTAGAGATACTTCGCCATAACGAATGAGAGACCCAGAAGACGAATTCCGGGTCTCTTGATTCACTCTGTTTAATTAGAAGGTTCTTTGTCAAGGCGACACAGGTCTATGGGGAGTTTCCCTTTTGGAAGGTGTCTGCCCAATATCAAACAATTTAAATTTTTTGCCCTACCTAGAACGACTGTTGGCTCAGACAGCCAAAAAGGGCATCCCTGAACATGAATCATGGTTCCGGTGTCAAACTCGATTTCATCAAAAGTCTTCATTACTTCCTTTCTCAATAGAACTTTCCCAATGCCTACCTACACAATACACCAGCACAGACCCTAGTTTCCTGTTTCCTCCTTTCTCTTTCCCAAGTGCTGTTTGAACAGCAAGTGGACTCACCCTATTTCTTTCGTTCGATCAATCGTACAATGTTTTTGCGTTCTTGACTACCGTATACCCGCTTTGGTTCTGGAGCGAGAATAGGCTCTTCACTGCTTGTTGTATCTGCGGACTCGGTGTTTGTCGAATCTTCGCTCTGTTTGGGATCATCAGGAAGCATGGTTGCTCCAATCGTTGCTTGGTTGCCTTCGCCTCAAGGATCATAAAACACCTATAGACACTAGATGTGATAGCACATAGGTTCCCATCAATGCTAATATTAATCCAATGAATGCAATAACTTCAAATCGCATTACCATCCTGATGTTGTTTCGGCATTTGATGTTGTTTGCTTCGTTTTCGTCTTTTAGCCTGATGAAAAGTTGCTTCAAGTAATCCTCGTACTCTGTATCAGGGTTAGTTACTTTTCGCATTGACAGCTTTCTGTTGTATTCCTCAAGATTGCTTGCATCTGGTAAATACCCGTATTTGTGATTGATACTCATTGACTTCAGCAAGCGGCATAGAGCAACGCAAAGCAATACCACACTTGCTAATGCCGGTATCGCCGGGGCATAGTACCATAGGGGTATTGAAGCAAAGTTCAGCAACAAAGAAGTGAAAGAGTTGAAAAAGAAGAAAAGCAAACCAGTAAGAATACTCAAAACCGTAATAGCACCCGTGATGTACTGACATGAAATGTTTTTACGTTCTTCCTCTTTGTAGTATAATTTTTCTGCCTCTTCGCGTGTCATTCGTCCTCCTTAATAACATTACTCAAAGCAACTACGACCATGCCTACACTCTACAATACACACTGCTACCTTTATGACAATACGCCACAATATTCACTGATGCAACTCAAGGGAGTCAAGTATATAAGTCCCCAAATTTAATATGCAACATAGTCTATGATAAAGCAAGTTATGATCGAAGTAGTCTGTCAATAATGTACTACAACATCGTATATGATCATATCAATAGTATTCTCAACCTGCCATCCACATCCAGCGCTACTCAGGACATGCCATTTTCCCTGCCGTTTCAGGCCGTACCCTGTCCGCAGCAAGATGTGATTCAGAGAATTACGGTGGCTGCCTGAGTTCCAGCGCTGGTTACAGTGCGACAGATTCGCCGATTTGGCACTACTGCCGGTCCCGGCGGTCTCACGGCGCACCGATCTCCCGTTGGCTTCTCCGCAGGGGAATCTTATGAATCAAGAAGAGTTAAAAAGGCAGTTGTTGTCGGGCGCCTTTTTCTTGTCACGCGGATGGAACTTACAACCCTGAAAAGAGTAACTCAAGGGTCTTTCAACTCAAATGAGTTCCACACCATCCGGGGGTATCCGAATGAGAATGCTGAAAAAGTACTTTCTCCTTTTCGCCCTGACCGTAATGATCTCCGCTGGCTGCACTTCCGAGCAGGCCGGCATGTTCCGGGGAAACCCTGCCAGGACCGGGGAGTACGATGCCTCGGGGCCCAGAACCCTATCCAGGCTGGCCTGGCGCTTTCAAGCCTCCGGTGAGATCAGCGGATCACCGACGGTAAGCCGGGGTTCGGTTTATATAGGGGCGTGGGATGGCACCTTCTACTCCCTCGACGCGAAAACCGGTGAAGAAAACTGGAGCTACAGGACCGACGGCAGGATTTCTTCGAGCGCGGCGGTGTCGGAAGGATATGTGGTGTTCGGAGGGTACGATGGTTATGTCTACGCTTTGTGCGCCGAAAACGGAACGCCCATGTGGAAGTTCCGTACCGAGAACGAAGTTGTCTCTTCCCCGCTGATTCATGAAGGGGTTGTTTACATCGGAGGTTTTGATCTCCGCCTCCGTGCCCTTGAACTGGAAACCGGCGACGAAATCTGGTGCTATGAGGTGGGAGCCGAGGTATTCTCTTCTCCCGCCGTAAATGAAGGAGTTCTCTATTTCGGAGACCTGGGAGGGTACCTCCACGCGATCAGCGTTGAAACCAGACGGGAAATCTGGAGTTATGACGCGGGGGACATGGTGTTCGCAACTCCCGCCGTTTTCGAAGAAGCGGCTTATTTCATCAGCGTTGACGGCGTTCTGCGCTCCCTTAACGCTTCCTCCGGAGAGTTGAACTGGCAGCTTGATCTTCCGGGTGAGGTTATTGCCTCGCCGGCGGTGAACGCTGAAGGTCTTTACGCTAGTACCAGGGAAGGAAACCTTGTCGCCGTTGATATCACCTCCGGTGCCGTCAGCTGGGTATATGGTATCGAAGATGAGATCATTTCTTCCCCATGCCTTTCCGGACAAACCGTTTACATCACGGGACTCGATGGACTGCTGTATTCCATTGATACTGAAACCGGCGAGCTTCTCTGGGTATTCAGAACCGACGGTCCCCTGAGTTCCTCCCCTGTAGTTTCGTCGGGGGCGGTGCTTTTCGGCGGCATGGACGGATGCCTGTACTCATTGATGTAAATGAGAAGGCCCGCCCCGACCGGGGGCGGGCCTTCGTGTTATCGTGGATTATCGCAGGAGGGTCATCCGTGTTACAGCGGTACCGGATGGTGTAACCGCCCGGATGAAGTAGAGGCCGTTGCCCAGGTTCTCAGGTACGCTCCAGACAAAGCTGTGTGAGCCCGCGGAAAGCTGACCGCTCTGAACCGCGGCCACCGCCCGCCCCGCAACATCGTAGACATTCATCGTAACATTGCCGGTGGATGGAACATAGACAGAGAAGCTGGCAGCTTCAGCCGCAGGGTTGGGGGAGACGGCGGAGAGGAACACAGGCTGGTATTCAGCAACACCACCGGCTTCCTCCTCGATTTCCACCAACTGCAGCGCGGCGAGAACCGCCTGGTAAACATCGACCCTGCCCGCGCCGTAGACATTGTCCTTGCCCGCGGAACCCAGGTCGACCGAGGTCAACTCCAGAAGCGAGTCAATCTGGGCGCTGGTAAGGTCGGGGTTTGCGCTGAGCATAAGGGCGATGCAGCCGGCTATGTGGGGGGCCGCCATGGAGGTACCGCTCATGGTGGTGTAACCCGAGTTGTTGCTGTGGCTGCAGCTGACGACGTTCACGCCCGGGGCTGAGATGTCGGGGTCCAGCAGACCGACATTCGGGGAGGTGTCAGGATAGTCGAACCATGGCGCGTCAAACTTCCAGGTGGAGTAGCCCCGGCTGGAGAAACTTGCGATGTTGTCATTGCTGTCCGTGGCGCCAACGGTAATCACCGCGGCTACCCCGCCGATGGTGGTCTGGTCGGGGTGGAGCCATGGGGGAGGTACATCGCCGGGGGTGCGTATGTCGCCGTAGGTGCCGGGGTTGCCGCCCTCGTTGCCGGCGGCGATGGAGTGAGTGACACCGGCGGCGAGGCTGTTCTCGAGAGCTTCACGCCATGTCTGACGATCGGGGTTCTGGCTCTGGGGCCATCCGAAGGATGAGGAAACCACCCTGGCGCCGTGCTCAATGCTGAACTCATAGGCATCCCAGCACTGCTGTTCTGTGGAGAAGGTCATGGCGGTCTTCAATGCCATGATGGTGGCCTGGGGAGCGACTCCGGTCTGGGTTCCCGATGTTCCGTCTCCCGCCACGGTTCCGGCGCAGTGGGTGCCGTGTCCGCTTGTGTCCATGGGGTTGCCGTTGCCGGCCGCGAAGTTCCAGCCGTAGTGGTAGCCGGCGTCGGTGTCGTGCCACATGTTGTTGTGCAGGTCATTGTGGTTGTAGTTCACCCCGGTGTCAACAACGCTTACTATGACTCCCTGGCCATAGTAGCCCATTGCCCACACCTGGGGGGCATTGATGATTTCAATGCCATAGGTGTTCGCGAGCAGCAGCTCATCCCGAGTGGGTTCCCGGTTTTCGACGGGTTCGATGAGAATGTCGCTGAAGAGCTGCATTCCGATCCGCTCGACATCGTCCCGGACTGCCAGCATGCGGATGACTTCCGGTGTGGCGTAGCAGGTCATCACATTGGCGATCCAGCTCGTCTTGATGTTTTCCACACTTCCAGCGGGAAGGGTTTCGAGAACATCAATAATGGGCCGCTGGGCATTCTCGGCGAAATCCTTGAAAATGCCTATCGCCAGTTCCCTGCGCTGGTCGTGGGTCATGGAAGCGGCCACGGTGTTGATGAAGTCGATGTCGGCCCTTCCAACGGGTTTGATCTGAATCGGGATAAGCTGATTCGGTGAAGCCATCGCCATCTCTGCGCGAAGTGGCTCGGTTAGGAATGCCGCCGACGCCAGAGACGCCAGAAGCAATGTGATAATGAGGATGTGTTTCATCAAGTTCCTTTCCTGGTTGTGGTTGATGTCAGGTCATCCCGGCAGCCTCATGTGTGCCGGGTCTGTATCGGCAGGTCATTCGTGTTACGAGAAATGCCAGAAGAAAATGAGAATGGTTATCATCAAGTTCCCTTCAAAAAAGAATAGTTACAACGGTGAAGTGTCAATAATCATAAAATAGCATCAGCTGATGAGTTACGATAATTTCTTCCACATGAATATACACTTTTACAGCTCCGGGACAAGCTCACTCATTGGCAGTGAGGTCGTCGGGTTGGATAACTCGTCTGGCAGTTGAGTACCTTCTTACGTAGTTGGACTGATCAATGGGAGTGATTGTCACACCAATATTCCGGTACGAAGAGCTGTGGATGAAATTGCCGTCTCCGATGTAGATTCCCACATGACCCGGGTTCTGGAAGATGATAAGGTCGCCGGGCTGAAGGTCTTCCCTTGATACCGCCTCTCCCATGGAAGCCATGGCTCCGGCTGTTCTGGGCAATGGGATGCCGTGTTCTCCAAACACCTTGAATACAAGGCCGCTGCAGTCGAATCCGGAGGGGCCTGTTCCGCCGTACACATAGGGCACTCCCAGATGGGAGAGAGCCTCGTCGACAATCAGAATCGAAAGCGTTGAATCCTGAACTTCAAGGGAGTCGGCGAACCGTTCCGGTTCCGGTGCCGCCGCCGGTATTGTCAGAAGTAAACAGATAACTGAAAGCAAGCCAACACATCCCATCAGTTCAATATACTCTTACGGAAGGCAAAACCTTGAATGCTCGAACATAGTTTCAGGCGAGCACAACATTTTGCCTGCACGCATAAGGATACTACCGTAGTGGGTAAATGGTTCCAAGGGCGAAGCAGAAAGCTCCGCCCTTGGGATTGGCAGCGATGGTTGGCCTAGAATGTGGCCTTGATGTTTCCCCAGGTGGAAGGTGCGAGGGACTGGGGGTCCCAGTCGAGGCTCAACTGGTAAAGGAAGGTGTTCTGGGGATAGATGTAAAGGTATTCTCCGTCGAAGTCGATTCCTCCGTTGACCGCATCTTCCTCCCAGAATGTGGTGGACCAGATCGGCGCGGCACTGGGGGAGCCGTCCGCGGTTATCTCGTGAATGAAGATGTTGTCTTCGAACTCCAGACCGCAGGCGATGAAAAGGTAGTTCTCCCATACGGCCAGGCCGTAGACGGAGGTGTAATCCATCTCACTCCAGGTGATTGAGGTTTCGGTTCCAGTGTACGGACCCCAGGCGAGCTTTGCCTGGTTGGGCGAGCCGATGTACATGTATCCGTTCCCGGCGCCGATTCCGAAGATGTTTGTGTATCCCGCGGGGCCGTTGATGTTGCGCAGGTATGTGCCGTCCTCGGCGAAAACCGAGAAGAAGCTGGCGGTGTAGTCCGTCATGAACCACTGGTTGCCCGTGGGGTACTCGCAGTATGCCTGGTCGTCGGGGTCGACCCCGCCGGTGATGGGCCAGGAGCCCAGGGGATTTCCGCTCTGCAGATCGAACTCGTAGTTGTACATCTCGTTCCAGTTGAGTATCCAGATGCTGTTCGGGACATTGGTTTTAAGGGCAAGCCCGTAGGAGTAGCTCAGACCGCCGATGAGGGTATTGACAACGGTGTACGATCCCCGGCCCTGAACCGGATTGGCGGACTGGGTGACGCCCCCGGTCTTGACATCTGCAAACGCGCTTAGCGCAAGGCACACCAGTAAAACCGCAACGATTTTCATGTTCATCTCCGTTCATTGATATGATGCCACACACTGATTTCATATCCATTTCCTTCGGCACTGTCAAGCAAAGGATCAACAGCACAGCCGGTTATCCGGTATATTGCAGGGGGATAACAGAAAGGGGAGATGACATGAAAAAGCTGTTCCTTCCGGTTCTGGTGGCCTTGTCGGTCTGTGCAGCCCGGAGACCCGCCATGTATCCCGAACCGCGTTACGACGGTTCCGCCGGGTCGGTGTGGCTTGACCGCTTTCTTGCGGAAGGCGGCATGGAGTATCAGACGTTTCTCGCGGAACTCGACGCTTTTGAGGCGGGAATCGAAAGGGGTTGGGGACACCGGCCTTCCACCTGGCGATGGATTCAGAGAATTCGGGAGTGGGAGAGGATGGTTCCCGAGATGGAAGGCATGGGATACCTTCTGGGTCGTCTTAACCTGGAAAGATCGCAGCATGTCTACCTCGACGCCCTTACCGCGTATGTGGAGTTCAACCTGTATCAGGTCGGCTCCACTTACGGCGGTGAAAGTGCACGAACTCTCTTCTTCGAGGCCTTCACCGGCGGCTCCTACAGCCCGGAATCGATGGCGATGATGTTTCGGGGAGGCGGTCATTACGATGATGAGGCCAGAGACATGATAGCATGGGCTTTGAGCGACATTCGGGGCATGCTGAGCGAAGCGCAGTTGGAAGAGGCCGCAAGACTGGTGGCCGGTTACGGAACAGGATTCAGGCCGGGTCGGTTCTGAGACGGCCCAGAACGATGATGTTCATATAGCTTCCATTCAGGAACAACGCTTCCCGCAGTCTGCCCTCCGGGGTGAACCCCGCACGCTGCAGAAGCTTGATTGATCCAAGGTTGCCTTCGGCGACCCTGGCTTCAATCCTGTTCAGACCCATCTTTCCGAAGCCGTATCTCAGAACGGCATCAATGGCTTCGGTCATCAGTCCCCTTCCGGCAAAGCCAATGTCAAGTTCAAAGGCAACCTCCGCAACGCCGTCATAAAACATGAAATCCTGAAGGGATATGCTGCCCGCGTACCGGCCTTCGGCTTTCTCCTCGAGAACCCAGTTGATGGAAACTCCGCTGCGGCAGCCGTGAATGTACTCATCGAGAACTCCCCTGAGGATTTCAGGCTCTTCGATCGGGGAGACCACATACCTTGCGGTGTCGGGGTTTGAAAGGCACATGAAAAGGGGGTGGAGGTCAGTATCCTGGAACGGCCGCAGTGAAAGTCTGGAGGTTTCCAGGAAAGGGAACTCGTTCGGCCATTCAACCTCCGGTGGAGAAGACATTACCTGTTATCCGGATCCTGGATCAGCATGGCCTTTCTCAGTTCCACGGCGTTCTTCTTGAGTTCCCTGTTCATGACCGCCAGGGTTGTGAAGGTCTGGTCTGTGAATTGAAGGCGCCGGACGAGAACCCGCATGAAACCCATCAGGAACCTTGCGGCAAGCCCGGGTTTTTCGTCCATCAGAGCCTGGAATTTTTCGAAACTCATTCTGTAGACTATGGAGTCTTCATTGGCGACCACAGTGGCGGATCTGGGCGAACCATCGACAAAGCTCATCTCACCGAACACATCTCCTTCAGCGAATATTGCCAGTGGAACCACGTCTTCATCCCAGCTGTCCGCCGCGGTGGCGGAGCCGCTTTTCAACACGAAGAGATCCCTGCCAGTGTCGTTCTTGAGAATAATGGGAGCATCCTTTCGGTAGATCTCGGTTTCGCATCCCGAGAGAAACTCTTCCTTCTCCCGGGCTGAGAGGTGCTCAAAAAACAGGTTTGGCATTTTCCGGCTCCTTTCGGGTATGTTTTCGCAGTGCTATTGTAATTGAAAGGATGGCGATGGGAAAGAGACAGGTCCTGCTGTTCTGCATCCCGGTCCTGGTCGGCTGCGGCGGCGCGCCACGGGACGCTTCCGTTCTCCCCCCGGATACCCTTTACCTTGAGATAACAGATACCATCGGCGAAATGTCGGGAAACGATACACTGATGTTCGGCTTTCTCACGGATTGCGCCGTTACCCCCGGGGGCAACCTGGCGGTACTGGACACCCAGAAGACCATGATTCAGGTCTTCTCCCCGGATGGAAGCCAACTGCTTGGAATGGGCGGCCCCGGTTCCGCCCCCGGAGAACTGCTGCTTCCGGTGAGTCTGGCGGTGCTTCCAAACGGTTTCGCGGTTAACGATCTAATGGGGGGAAAGGTGGTTTTCTACGATGCCGAAGGAGTGCTGCAGAGGGAGCTTTCAGGGTTCTTTCCCACGCCTCCGGTGAGCATCCGGGGGATGTCCGATGGAAGACTGCTGGGCATGGGAATGGTGATGGATCTCCATGCGGAAGAGGGCCCCAGCGCCGGGCTTGCTGTGGCTGCATGGGATACGTCCGCCACACCCTTCACCGTTTTTCACTCCCATGAGATTCGAATCACCGGAACCGGAACAAGAGCGCAACCGAACTTCCATATAGCCGCCGGCCTTGAAGGTACGGCATATCTTGCGGAGGAGTCCGATTCCCTGCTGCTTGTCATGGGCTTCGGCCCGGAAGGAGAAAGTGTTCTCACCATCCGCGAGGAGTTCCGGAGAGTGCCCAGAAGCCCGGAGGAACTGGAGCGGGAAAGCGTCAGCATATCGCTTAACATCAGCAATGGTGAAACCACCGTTCAGCGCCACAGGAACAGAACAACCCACCTGTACAGGACTATCGTAACCGGTCTCGGTGTGGATCTCCTGGGCCGGATATGGCTGCAGATGGGGGATACCGGCGAAACATATTTCCGGGTGTACGAACCTGATGGAACCCTGACTTCCGTGGCGTTTCTCCGTTATCCCGAAACACTCTCCGATGCATCCTTCAGCATCACCCCCTACGGGTTTTCCGCCTTCGAGCCTGATCCGGAGGACTGGCCCAAAGTATATCTGCTGCAGACATCACAGTGAAAGCGAGGAAAGCAATGGTTGAACCCGGAACCACCGTTGACCGTTTCGTACTGAAAAACCAGCTCGGCGAGGAATTCGACTCACGGTCCCATCAGGGGAAGTGCATTCTGCTTTCGTTTCATCCCCTGGCCTGGACTCCGGTATGCGCCGCGCAGATGAAAGCCCTGGAAGAAAACATGGAGTTTTTCGAATCCATGGGCGTAATGCCTGTGGGAATCAGCGTAGACGCCCATACCGCCAAGAAACCCTGGGCTGAAAGACTCGGCCTGGAAAAGCTGCAGCTCCTCTCGGATTTCTGGCCCCATGGGGGTCTGGCAGAGAAACTCGGGGTTTTCATCGAGGAAAAGGGGTTCAGCGGAAGGGCGAACATCCTGGTGAACCGGGACGATGAGGCGACAGTGGTGTGGACGAAGCAATACGATATTCCCCAGGTTCCCGACATCGATGAGGTGATGGCGGCGGTGAGGACCCATTGCGGAGGGTGCTGCTGCTGTTCCCACTGACCGCTTACCGGGCGGTGGTCTTCGATCTGGACGGAACCCTTCTGGACACCATGCCGGACATAATCAAGGTGGGGAATGAGCTGCTTTCGGAACACGGCATACCCGGGAAGACCTGGGATGATTACGCCGCCGCTGTGGGAATGGGGTTGGAAACCCTTTACGCGAAGCTTCTTGGGGGGCAGGTCGGGGAAAACCTTCTGGCTCGGCTGGTGAACAGGGCATCGGAAGCATTCAACAGGATGGATGATTTTCTGGCAGCTCCCTATCCGGGGATCAAAGAGCTTCTTGAGATGCTTTCCTCCCGTGGAATTCCAATGGCGATTCTTTCGAACAAACCCCAGAGGGCCGCGGAGATCTGCACGAAGCATTTTTTCCCGGATGTTCCCTTTCTGCAAATTGTGGGCTCCCAGCCGGGAAAACCGGTGAAGCCTGAAAAGTCATCAGCGGAAGCGATCATGAAGGCCATGGGAGTCTCCCCGGGGGAGACCCTGATGGCAGGCGACGGTGAACCGGACATGCTTGTCGCCGAGAACGCCGGCATGATCCCGGTGGCGTGTGCCTGGGGCTTCACCCCGGGCATCAGGCTGATGGAACTGGGTGCCCGCTTTCTTGCCAGGAAACCCATGGATATATGGACTCTGGTCAACTCCGGGGCGCTGCAACCCTGAGAACCGGCCCTGTGTTGAAGGTGATACTCTCCGGGGGCGAAGGGAAAACCCGATACTCGCCGTCCATTTCAAGCAGGATTTCCCCGTGGGGAATCACGGTTATGGTTTCCGCCCTATCGGCCCTTGCCTGTCTGAGTTTCATCAGACTTCCGTCGAATACCCTGGAAAGGTTCCGGGCGATGGTGGAAAGACCAACGGGCAGAATGGTTACCGCATCCAGAAGGCCGTCATCGATAAGGGCATCCGGTGAGAGGCTCATGCCTCCGCCGCTGAATCTTCCCACGCCAATCGTGAGAGTGAAGTACTCACCTGAAACCAGTACCCTCCCGTCCGCGTAAACCTCGGCGTTCCACCTCGGGGGAACCAGAGCCGAGAAAGCCAGGGAAACCAGGTAGCCGCTCTTTCGCAGCGGAAGTGTTTTTCGCAATCCGAGGGTGCGTCTTAGAACCAGCGCGTCGAAACCAATACCGGCGGAGTTGATGAAAAGGCTCTTCAGTCCGTCTACAACGCAAAGCCCCGTATCCACTTTACGGGTACACCCATCCAGAAGGACCATAGCGGCCTCCCGGGTTCTCTGGGAGATTCCAAGGGTTCGTATCCAGTCATTCCCGCTTCCCGCTGGAATCTGGCCAAGTATCGGAGGCGATGGAAGTTCGGAAATGGCAGAGGCGACAGTGGACAGGGTTCCGTCCCCGCCGTAAACCGCCAGGCCCGGGAAACCGTCGGCAACCGAGGCCAGCGCCAGCGCTTTTGTCTCCCCGGGGTTTGCGGTGAACACCGGAGAGAAGTCAAGCCCTATTTCACGCAGAATCCCCGCGGTAGCATGCCAACGGGAACCGGCCCTGCCTCCGGCGGCGGCAGGGTTCACAAGAACGCGCCACTTTCCGTCAAATCTCATGGCTGCAATATGCTTGTAAAAGCCTGGGTTGACGAACGGCGGAAACCCGGTAGAATACCATTATTGTGAAAACAGTAACAGCGTTACGGGAAGTACAATGGTTTTGTGATAGGTGATGTGATGAGAGAAAAAGCGGTGATAGCAGCGAACACGGTGGAACGGCTCAGCCTCTATCGAAGGCTTCTCGAGGCATGGCTTGAGAAGGGAACTTCCAGCCTCTACTCCCATCAGATTGCAGCCATGGCCTGCGTGACCCCCGCCCAGGTTCGAAGGGACCTAATGGCAATAGGATACTCCGGCAGCCCCAACAGGGGCTACTCTGTTGATGCCCTGGAGGAGAGTATCGGCACATTCCTCGGAAGCGACCGGGTTCGAAAGATCGGCCTGGTTGGCATGGGTAACCTGGGGAGAGCCCTCACCACCTACTTCACTTCCAGGGTTCCACGCTTCAAAATGGCCGCCGCCTTCGACATCGATCCGAAGAAGACCGGAAGAGTGATCGCCGGATGCATGGTTTACGGTATAGAAATGATCCCGGAGATTATTCCCGCGGAGGGAATTCGAACCGCGGTGCTGGCGCTTCCCGTCGAGAGCGCCCAGCACATGGCGGACATGCTTGTGAAGGCTGGAATAAAGGGGATTCTGAATTACGCTCCGGTGCCGCTTCGGTTGCCGGCGGATGTTTTTCTGGAAAACCGGGATGTCACCGCCGCCCTGGAAAAAGTGGCGTTCTTCTCCGGACCTTCCAGTGAAGGGAAATGATCAATGAGTGAGAGCAGTGTGGAAAAGATCATAGCAAGGTATCCCGGAGCGGAAAGGGACAAACTGATCCCCATTCTCCAGGAAGTCCAGGAATCCGAAGGTTTTCTGAAGAGGGATGCTGTGGTTCTGATAGGAAAGCACCTTGGTGTTCCCGCCAGCCGCATATACGGAGTGGCAACATTCTACAACCAGTTCAGATTCGAACCGATCGGCAGATTCCATATACAGGTGTGCAGGGGGACCGCCTGCCATGTGAAGGGCTCTCTGAAGGTTCTGGAGTCACTGAAGAGGGAGATCGGAGTGGAACCGGGAAGAACCACCAGGGACGGTCTTTTCAGCATAGAGGTGGTGGCGTGCATAGGAGCCTGCGGGCTTGCCCCGGTCATTTCGATAAACGGCGAGTTTCACGCCAAACTTACTCCGGATGATGTTCCGGTTCTGCTGGAAAGCTGCAGGAAGAAAGCCCTGGAGGTGGGATGATGCCGATAATCCTTGACAGATGCTGCGAAAAGTGTTCCCACTCCCAGGCTGAACCCTGCCCAATGGCCATAGAATGTCTGCTGGACGGACCGCTCTGCCACGAAAGCCCCGCTTGCTCAGAAGCAAGGAACACCTGGAAAAGCAAGGTTCAAAGGTCAGGACTATCTCAGCCTGTTATCTTTGCCGGCGCGGGAACCTGCGGGTTGGGTGCCGGAGCCGGATCGACCATACAGGCCATCCGGGAGTTCCTTGACACCCGGTCCATTCCATGCACCATTGTTGAAGTGGGCTGCATCGGCCTTTGCGCCGTGGAACCCATCGTGGACATCATGCTTCCGGGAAGGGCGAGAGTTTCCTTCGCCGGGGTCACCCACGACAGGGTTTGCGCACTACTGGAATCCATGCTTGAAAGGGGCGAAGTACCGGAAGACATGGCGCTTTGCCAGTTTACCGGCACGGGAGAAACCTGGAAGGGAGTCCCTCTCTTCAGTGAACACCCGTTTTTCGGCCCTCAGACAAGATGGGTTCTGGAAAACTGCGGGACAATGAACCCGGAAAGCCTGGAGGAGTACCTGGCGGCCGGGGGATACCGCGCCTTTGCCGTCACGCTGAGAACCCGGACACCGGAAAGCACCTGCGATATCGTTGAAGAAAGCGGTCTTCGGGGCAGGGGCGGAGGCGGCTTTCCCGCCGGCAGAAAATGGCGGTTCGCCCTGAATACACCATCCGGATCGAAGTATGTGATATGCAACGCCGACGAGGGCGACCCCGGGGCCTTCATGGACAGGGCCGTGATTGAGGGAGACCCCCACAAACTGATCGAAGGCATCGCCATAGCCTCCTATGCGGTGGGCGCCAACAAAGCGTACATCTACATACGGGCTGAATACCCCCTGGCGATTCAGAGGCTGAGAAAGGCTTTGGAACAGGCGGAAAACCAGGGCATTCTTGGAACCAACATTTTCGACAGTGGCTTTGATCTCAACATTGTTATAAAAATGGGGGCGGGCGCCTTCGTTTGCGGCGAGGAAACCGCTCTCATCCACAGCATAGAAGGTCACCGGGGCATGCCTTCCCCGAAACCGCCTTTTCCCGCGGTAAGCGGTCTGTTCGGAAAACCAACGGTCATCAACAATGTTGAGACCCTGGCGAATGTGCCCGGCATTCTGAACAACGGTCCGGGTTGGTTCCGCTCCGCGGGCACCGAAAACAGCCCGGGAACAAAGGTGTTCGCCCTTTCCGGAAAAATCACCAACACCGGCCTCATTGAAGTCGCGATGGGAACCCCCATCCACGACATTCTGTTCAGCATGGGCGGGGGAATCCCGGACGGAAAGGCGTTCAAGGCGGTACAGATCGGTGGTCCTTCCGGAGGCTGCATCCCCGACGGACATACCGACCTTAGAATAGACTACGAATCCCTTGGAGAGTTCGGCGCCATGATGGGCTCCGGGGGGCTTGTGGTCATGGATGAGGACACCTGCATGGTTGATGTAGCCAAGTTCTTCATGGATTTCATCCAGAGGGAGAGCTGCGGCAAGTGCATTCCCTGCAGGGAGGGGACAAGAAGACTTCTGGAGATACTCAACGCGATTACCCGGGGTTACCGTGACGAAACCCCGGAACAGGCGCTGGAAAGGTTCAGGGGCATCGTTAATCTGGAAAGGCTTGGACAGGTGATCAGGAAGACCAGCCTCTGCGGTCTGGGCCAGACCGCGCCGAATCCGGTTCTCAGTACTCTGCGGTGGTTCAGGGATGAGTACGAGGCTCATATTTTTGAACGAAAGTGCCCCGCCGGAGTATGCACCGGCCTGCTCACATTCTCCATAGACGAGGACGCTTGCCGCGGTTGCACCCTGTGCGCCGGAAAATGCCCTACAGGGGCAGTCAAGGGCGCCCGGAAGAGCCCCCACTACATTGTGACCTCCGAATGCATTGGCTGCGGCGCCTGCCTCGAGGTATGTCCCTTCGACGCCGTCAGGGTTCACTGAGGAAGGTTGATGATGAAACTCACCATAAACGGAAAAACAGTGGAAGCAAGGAATGGTGAAACCATTCTTGAAGCGGCGAGAAAGATTGGTCTGGATATTCCCACACTGTGTCACATGGAAGGTCTGGCGCCGACGGGGACATGCCGGGTCTGCGTGGTGGAAGACAGGAAAACCGGAAAACTCATACCTTCCTGCTCCTACCCCGCGGCGGAGGGAATGGAAATCGCCACTCACTCCAATCAGGCTGTGGCAGCCCGGAAAACCATTATCGAGCTGCTTCTGGCCTCCCACCCTGACGATTGCCTGTACTGCCCCGGAAACGGCACCTGTGTTCTCCAGCGCTACGCGCAGGAACTTGGCGTGAGGCAGAGAAGCTACTCCGGAGCCAGAAACCGGATCAATCTTGATGTCTCCAGCCCATCCATAATCAGGGATCCGGAGAAGTGCATACTCTGCGGAAGATGCGTCAGGGTCTGTTCCGAAGTGCAGGGAGTGAGCGCCATAGATTTCACAGGAAGGGGAAGCGGCGCACAGGTGGCATGCGCCTTTGACGAGGGCCTGAATATTTCCAGCTGCGTTAACTGCGGACAGTGTGTGATGGTGTGCCCCACCGGCTCACTCACCGAGCGCAGGGATGTGGAACGGGTGATGAAAGCCCTTGACGATCCTGAAGTTACTGTGGTGGTTCAGCATGCTCCTGCGGTATCTGTAAGCCTTGCGGAGGAGTTCGGCTTGAAGCCCGGAAGCGACATCGTAGACAAGATGAACGCGGCCTTTCGTCGCATGGGGTTCGACAGTGTGTTCCCCACCAGCTTCAGCGCGGACCTCACCGTAATGGAAGAAGCCAATGAGCTTGTGCAGCGAGTCAGAAACGGTGGCCCGTTTCCCATGTTCACCAGTTGTTCTCCGGGCTGGATCAAATTCCTGGAGGAGTTCCACCCGGAGATGCTGGGAAACGCATCCACCTGCAAGAGTCCCCAGCAGATGATGGGCGCGGTGATCAAACGACTCTGGGCTCCGGCAAACAACCTTGACCCCCGGAAAGTCTTCAGCGTTTCGATAATGCCCTGCACCGCCAAAAAGTTCGAGGCGGCAAGGCCCGAAATGGGCGGGGACACCCAGGATGTGGACGCGGTACTCACCACCCGGGAACTCGCGGAACTGATCAGGATTTTTGGAATCGACATAGCCATGCTCGAAGGCGAACCAGCGGACAGCCCCTTCGGGGACAGGAGTTCCGCGGGCAAGCTGTTCGGTGCATCGGGAGGCGTAATGGAGGCCGCGGCCAGAACGGCCTTTCACATGCTTACCGGCGAAAATCTGGCGGAGTTGAAGCTGGACGAGGTAAGAGGTCTTGACGAAGTGAAGGAAACCACGCTGCTCATCAACGGGCTTGAGTTAAGGGTCGCGGTGGTGAGCGGCCTCGGAAATGCCGGAAGACTGCTGAAAGACATCATTGCCGGAAAACGCACGTATCACTTCGTTGAAGTCATGTCATGCCCGGGAGGATGCATCAACGGCGGTGGCCAGCCATACCTTACAAACCCCGAGAGGGTCAGGGCGAGAATGCAGACCCTGTACGAAATCGACAGAAACGCAAGCCTCAGGGTCGCCCACGAAAACCCCTCCATCAAGGCCCTGTACAGGGATTTTCTGGAAGAACCGGGAAGCGAAAGGGCGCACCATCTTCTTCACACGGAGTACACCGCCCGGGAGGTGCTCAGGTAAATGGCGGTACAGATAGACCCGCTGGTGCAGTCAGTTCCCGAGAAATGCAAGGTATGCTATACATGCGTCAGGGAATGCCCCGCCAAGGCCATCAGGATACTGGACGGGCAGGCCGAGGTGGTGGCGGAACGGTGTATTGGATGCGGCAACTGCGTCAAGGTCTGTACCCGGGGGGCCAAGAAGGCCAGGGTGAACATTTCCGATGTGAAAACACTCCTGGAATCCGGCCGAAGGGTGGCTGCGGTTGTAGCCCCGAGTTTTCCCGCCGAGTTCCCGGACATACCTCCAAAAAAGCTTGTCGGCATGCTTATCAGGCTTGGTTTTCATCCGGTGACGGAAGTAGCTTTCGGCGCCGATATGGTGGCCCACGCATACCGGGAGCTCCTCAGAAAAAACCCTGACCGGCAGTACATCGCAGTGAACTGCCCCGCGGTTGTGACTTACATCGAGAAGTACATGCCACAACTGGTGCCGTATCTGGCCCCGATCGTCTCTCCCATGACCGCGGAAGCCAGGGTGGTGAGAACCTTCTATGGAGAGGATACCGCCGTGGTGTTCATCGGACCCTGCATCGCAAAGAAGGATGAAGCTCCCGATGAGTTGGACCAGGTTCTCACATTCATCGAACTCAGGGAGCTCTTCGCCGAGAAGGGCATCACCCCGGATGGAGTGGAGGAAGCACAGTTCAATCCTCCAAGCCCGGGTCTCGGCGCCATCTTTCCCATCAGCGGAGGAATGCTTCAGGCGGCGGACATGAAGGAGGATCTCGTTGCGGGAGACATAGTCACCGCCGAGGGAAGGGCGGGGTTTCTCGAAGCCCTCAAGGAGTTTGAGAACGACGATATGGACCCGAGGCTTCTTGAACTCCTGTGCTGTGACGGCTGCATCATGGGGCCCGGAATGTCCAGCAAAGCTCCGATTTTCAGAAGAAGGGCAAAAATAAGCCATTATGCCAGATCCAGGCTCAACGAAATCAACTTCAACAACTGGAATGTGGCCATGGACCGCTCCAGCGCCATCAATCTTGACAGAACCTTCAGTGAGAAGGACACAAGGCTAACCTCTCCAGGAGAAGAGGATGTTCAGGACATTCTCTGCAGGATGGGCAAGTCCACTCCGGAGGATGAGCTGAACTGCGGGGCCTGCGGTTACGACACATGCAGGGAACACGCGGTGGCGATTCTGAAAGGCCTTGCGGAAAGCGAAATGTGCCTTCCCTACGCCATAGACCAACTGAAACTCACGGTGGATGAGCTTGCCGGCACCAGGGTCGCCCTCAAACATGCGGAAAAGATGGCGGGAATGGGCCAGCTGGCCGCGGGAATAGCCCACGAGGTGAACAACCCGCTGGGAGTGGTTCTCATGTATGCCCACACACTTCTGGATGAACGGGCGAAGGAAGACCCTGAGCTGGCCGAAGACCTGAAAACCATAGCGGCACATGCGGACAGGTGCAAGAAAATCGTGGCTGGCCTGCTGGATTTCGCCAGACAGAACAAGGTGTCCCGCAGGGATACTGATCTGCCGGTGTTCGCGTCGAAAGTGGCCGGCGATCTCCCCAGACCAGTGGGAGTTGAGCTTCTGGTTGAGAACCGGATGAAAGACCCGATGGTGAGCGTTGACGACGACCAGTTCGCCCAGGTTGTGATAAACCTGGTTCAAAATGCCTACCAGGTTATGAATGAAGGCGGGAAGCTTGTTCTTTCTTTCGAAGACAGAGACAACAGAGTGATAATGAAGGTCACCGACAACGGCGCGGGAATAAGCCCGGAGAACATGAAGAAAATCTTCGAGCCCTTTTTCACAACCAAACCCAGGGGCAAGGGTACCGGGCTGGGGCTGGCGGTGACCTATGGAATTGTCAAGATGCACCGTGGGAGCATAACGGCGGTTTCCAACATCGACCCCGAAAAGGGTCCAACAGGAACCACGTTCACCGTAACCCTTCCCAGAAGGGTAAGCGAGGAAGAGGGAAGGAACCACAATGGAGCGGAATCTGACCATACTGCTGGTGGATGACGACCAGGATTACATCGAACAGATGAGGCTGATGCTGGAGACCGGAGGTTACACCGTTCACACATGCATCACCAGGGAGAAGGCCGAGGAGCTCCTCGGGACGATGAAGCCGGATATTGCGGTAATCGACCTGATGATGGAGCAGAACGACGACGGATTTGTTCTGGCCTACCGGCTCAAGAAGAAGTACCCCGATGTGCCTGTGATCATGGTGACCGCCGTTACCAGTGAAACCGGAATCGATTTTACATCAGCACCGGACACCGGAGGCTGGATGAAAGCCGATGCCCTGCTGCAGAAACCGGTTCGGTTCGAGCAACTGGAAGCCCAGATAAAACGGTTGTGCCATGGATAGGGAAATGACGCTGAAGCTTCTGGTGGTTGATGACGAAACCGGAATGCGCATGGGTATCCGCCGTGCTCTGAGGAACTTTCAGAGTGAGCCGGACGACACCGGCCTGATTGTCAGGCTGTCGGTTGAAGAGGCGGAAAGCGGTGAACAGGCCATCGAAAAGATAAAGGACTCCCCTCCGGATATTGTTCTGCTTGACCACAGGATGGGGGGAATAACCGGGCTCGATGTGCTGAACTGGATGGAGGACAACAGCCCGGATGTTCTTGCCATAATGATAACCGCCTACGCATCGCTGGAAAACGCCATAAACGCCACAAAAAAAGGAGCTTTCGACTTCCTTCCAAAACCCTTTACCCCTGCCGAACTCAAGGTTGCGGTGAGACAGGCGGTGAAGCACGTTCTGGCGGTTCGTGAAGCCAAAAGGCTCTCCGAAGAGAAACGGAGGGTTCGATTCCAGTTCATCAGCGTTCTCGCTCACGAGCTGAAGGCCCCCCTGGGGGCCATTGAGGGATATCTCTACCTGCTTCAGGACGGAACGGCTCTCAGTAATCCGGAAACACTTCCAAGGGTTGTGGAAAGAAGCCTCGTCAGGCTTCAGGGCATGAGAAAACTGATCTATGACCTTCTCGACCTTACCAGGATCGAAAGCGGAGAAAAGAAGAGGGAGCTGGCGGAGGTTGATGTGGTGCAGGCGGCGAATGCCAGCGTTGAAACCATGGCGCCGGACGCGGCTTCCCGGGGAATTGAAATCGTGTTGAACGCGCCTGAGCACCTTCCCATGCTTGGTGATCGGAGCGAACTGGAGATCATTCTGAACAACCTGGTATCCAACGCCGTTAAGTACAACCGTGACAATGGAAAAGTTACGGTTACCCTGACGGAATCTCCGGAGGATGTGACCATTTCGGTTGCCGATACCGGAATCGGTATGACCGAAGAGGAGAGGGAGCGGCTTTTCGGCGAGTTCGCAAGGATCAAGAACGAGAAGACCCGCAACATTCTGGGCAGCGGCCTGGGGCTCAACATTGTAAAGCGGATAGCCGGGCTCTACGAAGGCAGCGTGACTGTGGAGAGCACGCCTGACGCCGGAAGCACCTTCACGGTAACACTCAAGAAGGCACTGGCATGAGTTGGGTTCCCGCCCGGGCGCTGTGGATCCGGCCTCTCTGATTAGAAATCCCTACAGACCCAGGCCGATTCCCGCTGACAGAACCCAGTTGTGGTTTTCGTCGGAGCCGTATACATGCCGATAGCATCCCATGGTGCCTGTCACCAGGTGTACTCTCATCCGCAGTTCCGCGCCGGCATAGGTCTGGTTCCTTTCCAGGTGCCCCCAGGTCTTGCCCCAGGTCCGCATTACCGCCGCGGTAAGCTCAGTGTAGAAGATGTCCGTAAAAAACATGCTGAAGGCAAATCGACCTCCGGCGTGAAGCTTTCCCCCTCCCAGGCCGGGCTCCACCCTGAAAACAAGCCCCGTCCGGGGAGCACCCCATATCGAGGAACTTTTCATTGTGGCAATTCCGAAGGAAGCGTTGACGATCTGGGGTGTAGTAACCTGCAGACTTACAGTGGGAGTAAATGGAAGAGGCCGGGCAAGGCCGGCGGAGAACAGCAGCGTCAACAGCGGCAATGCTGTTCGCATGTTGCGGGCTCCTTCCTGGAAGCGGTCTAGGTGAACAACTCGGCCAGATCCATCATGGCTTCAATGGCAGGTTTCAGTTCATTCGTCTCGGGAAAGTTTGCCTCGAGAGTCAGTATGATGCCCCCGTCCCGTATCTCCACGCCTTTTAGGAAGTAACCCGTAAAAACCTTCAGACCCTCTCGAATGCGTTTCCGGGAGAGAAGCTCGGTGATCTGTTCCCGGTTTCTTCCCCAGACAAGAAGCAACCTGTTCAGATTCCCTCCGTCGGGTATTGGAATGTACCTCTTCCTGAACAACGCTCTGGCAAACCTTTGGGGAAGCCCGGCAAGGGTTATCACCATGTCGTGATGGTAGGGCCTGGGAAAGAGCACCACCACCCTGACAGCCGACCTGATGTTCTTGCCGCTCCGTACGCTGAACGGAAAGACATGATGCGAAAAACCCCTGCTTCTGCCGGACAGGCAGCCGACGATGGAATCTTCGATCATCTTCGCCCATTTTGGATCCTGGGAGAATTTCCGATACCTCTCTCCGTCATCGCCCGGTGCCCTCCACCATGCGCCGCTTCCCAATAGGGCCGGAGATTCCAGAAAGCCTTCCATTCCCGGTTTGAAAGACATTCCGAGCCTGGCGCCAAGATCCCGCCATCTTGCCCGGGTCTGTTCCATGTAACTCATGTCAGAGCCTTGATGCATCCGATGCTTCTGGCCTGAAGCTTTCCCGGTTCGGTACCCTCGGAAATCTGGAACTCGAAGACCAGGTTCCTGTCCGGAAGTCTGAAGTAATCCACATTGTCGGGCAGGTTGGAGTCGTGGAAAAAAATGTTGGCGAATGGGGACAGGGGATCCCGGTTGTCGATTCGCCACAGTTCGTCGTTGCTTTTCACCATGTAGCGGAAAAAACCGAATCCCTTGTCATGGCTGACGCACATTCCCCTGACCCAGGAGTTGACTTCCCCCCATGTTCCGGGGTTGTCCAGGCCCTTGAAGGGCAGGAGGTTCGGGATCAGATAGCCGGAAACGAACATGTCCGCCTCCCGGCGGAGCTCCAGGGCGATATTGTCAAAGGCCATCACTTCCACACGACAGCCACGGCTCTGCAGGGCGTGAACCACCCGGACGAAGTCGCCGTCGCCGCTGGCAAGCAGGACCCGGTCAAGCCTTTCCGACTGCATGATGGCGTCTATGCCCATTTCCAGGTCCACGTTGGATTTTGCGTATCTGCTTCCCGAATCGTCGCTGTACCATTTTACAGTTTTGAGAATAACTTTGTATCCGATATCCCGCAAAGCGGTGTGGAAGCGGTTCTGGCCTTCCTTGTACTCTCTGTCCGTTCTGGCCCTTGCCTCGTCAAAACTCACATAAGCGTTCAGCCTCACCGGATAACCGCCGCCCCTGCATGCGAACTGGCGCAGGATCTCGTAGCGCATTCCGAAGCCGCCGTTCATCGTAAGGTTGCTGACATCCACATAAACCCCGACCTTGTTTCCGTGCCCCTGTAAAGACATGATTTCCTCCATAAGCAATCAAAGAAGAGTGGCAAACAATGAACAGAATTATACCCACAGGGCAGGTTTCCCACAAACAGGGATTCTACCTGGGCTGGCTGAAAAGCCTGGGCGTGGACACCCGGCGCCTGACTGAAGAACAGTGCGAAAAGGCTGCGGAACCACCGGATTCGGACGGCTGTGAGAAACTGCGGAAAGTCACCGCCCTGGTGGTGCACCATTCAGCCACCGGGGAGGGGAGCGCGGAGGCGTTCAGGGTTCTGCACCGGCTTGTCAACCGATGGCGGGATGTGGGCTACCACCATGTCATCGGAAACGGCACCCACACCCAGGACGGCCTGCTTGAAGCAGGCAGACCGGAACACCTCAGGGGCGCCCATGCCAGGGGAGCCAACGATTTCGCCCTGGGTATCTGTCTTGTGGGGAATTTCAACATGACACACCCGACGAAGAGGCAAATGGCCACCCTGTCCGGGCTGCTCACCCGTCTCATGAAAGCTCACGGGCTTGCGGAAAAGGATATACTTCTGCACAGGCAGGTTCCGGGCAGCAGTACGGAATGCCCGGGAAAAAACCTGACGCTGGATCGGGTGCTGCATTCAATTGGAGAACAGAGCGACAGCATCTGACCCCATTCGGGTGTTGCGCGAAATCACCGGCTTTGCTATATATCCGCGTCACCGGAAGGGATGAACAGGAATGACTTTTGTGCTGACCATACTTCACATCGTTGTGAGCCTTCTGCTTGTGGGGGTCGTGCTCCTTCAGAAATCCAAGGGTGACGGCCTGTCCGGCGCCTTCGGAGGCGGGGGAGCCCTTACCGCATCCTTCGGCAACACCGGGGCTGTGAACTTCCTGAGCAGGGCGACAACGGTGCTCGCTGTACTGTTCATGGTCTTTTCGTTTCTACTGGCCATTCTCTAGGAAATGTGCCGGGGTGGTGGAATTGGCAGACACGCTAGGCTAAGGACCTAGTGGGCGAATAGCCTGTGCGGGTTCAAATCCCGCCCCCGGTACCAGAAAAGTAAACCCCGCTTCGGCGGGGTTTTCTTAAACCCATGTATTTTAGTAAAGTGAAGATACAGGGCAGATCAGTAGCAGTCATGAAACCAATCGGGTTTCAGATGTATGAACGAAGAACAGACTTTCCCGAGTTGACCGCTTGTGTTGCAGGAAACTGCAAAAACCTTCTTTGAATGTGCACGTGAAGCTTCCACTGCCGGTGTGAAATCACCGTCAGCCGAGAGCAGATAGGCTGAATCGTAGGCGTCTCTCACGGCCATAACAGCCATATCCACGGCAAGCATGACATCGACGGCTTTCTCAACAAGTACAGAGGATCTGTTGTGCTTTGCCGCGATCATCAAAAGGTCATGAAAAACCGACTCATCTATTCGAACTTTCAAGTTGTTCAGATATGCAGTCAGTTCATCCGATGCCGCATTGTTATACGGCCTTCGTTCCAGGCGTCCGGTAAACACCTTTATGCGGGAATCCTGAGATTGGATGGTGGAGAAGAACCTTCGTTGGGCTGCATACAGTTCTGGAGATTCGTTCTGCGATACCCGACCGATGTAATACCTTGTTTCCAGCCAGTGACGCGGGCCTGCGAGTTTTCTGCAGATCGATGCGTAGTTCAGTGCGCCTGGTTCTCTGATACCTTTCTCCTTCAGCGAGTGGTACCAGTTGTTACCATCGATGAATACTACGGCGCGGTCAGCCATGATACTCCCAAGAAAAAACCCCGGCGTGTGGTTGCCCAGACACCGGGGGAGATAAATGCTACGTCCCCTTGGGGCCGTACGAAAAATTGATAAAGAATCGCTGTCCGGTTGTCAAGACACCCCGGAAAACCTGATTATCGTCAGCCTCAAAGATGAAGCCGGTTCAAAAACCGTCCACTACGGGGTACCAGAAAAGTAAACCCCGCTTCGGCGGGGTTTTTCTGGTTGAAAGAAGGGAGCCGGCTTGAGCCGGCTCCCCCTGTGAATCGGATGAGTTACCAGGTGGCCTTGATCTGGCCCCAGGTGGAGGGAGTGAGTGCGGCACCGGGTTCCAGGCTCAGATCGTCCCAGTAGATGGTGCTTCCCATGTCCGAGAAGAGGTCGATGGCCCCGATTTCCATGGCGCCGGAGGTTGTCCAGGGGATTGTATCCAGCTGAATGCCGTTGTAATAGATGGTCTGCTGGTTTTCGTCGAGGTTGATGTGAATCTCGACCTTGGTCCACTGGTCGTTTACAATGGGAGTGGAGCCGGAGCCTTCCATGACATTCATCATACCGGTTGTGCTGTTGAATCTGAGCTGAACCGACCAGGAGTACGGGCCTCCGTGATTGTAGGTGTTGAGCAGAATGAAGTACTGGTGCCCCGAGGAACCGGTGGGGATGTAGCAGTAGCCGGACATGGTCCAAAGACCGCCGGCAATACCGGTGAACTGATGCACTATGTCTGAAGTGGGTGTTATGGCCACGGAGTTCGGAGCGCTTTGGGCCTGGTCCGCAGAGACAATGGCATCCCAGGCTGGGTTGTCATCCCATCCTGCCCAGCCCCCCTGGCCGATGATCAGGCTTCCCGAAGCATAGGAATCGAAATTCTCATTCCATTCGGCGCCGGCCAGACCCGCGGAAAGCATCAGGCAGGCAGCACACGCAAAAAATACTTTCATTGATAGACCCCCGTTACAAGAGAAAAGGAAAACAAAGGTACTGTGGAAAGATGAAGATACCTGAATGCTTTTATTGCACAGTTTCGTACCGCTGTCAAGGCGAATCCGTGCTCCAGAAAGCAGGCCTGGTCGTTGAGACTCCCCTGGTTTCCAAAACCTCGATGAGTTGCCGGTAATCTTCAAGCATGCCCTGCTTGATTCGGTGCCTCTCCACATGAAGCCTGAGTTGGTCGCAGAGCGTCTCCGCTTCCTTCAGTCTGTCCAGTTCAACGAGAAGAAGTCCTTTTACCCCCATGGCGTAGGCGGTGTTGAGAACATCGTTGGTCAGGGCGTTGATTCTGAGTGATTCGTTCGCGCTCTCCA
>Ga0334895_1000214_pt1 | contig 95983 bp, 81 predicted proteins | sample GraSluR3_MG_7_FD_207229 | JGI IMG/M metagenome (GOLD analysis project Ga0334895, IMG submission 207229) | Sludge microbial communities from methane-producing bioreactor in Wageningen University, Netherlands - Granular Sludge_31_05-R3 | ecosystem: Engineered > Bioreactor > Anaerobic >... | reverse complement strand
TTCACAAAACGGTGATGTCTGCTAAAAAAAAGAAATAAATGGTACTTGTAAAGTGAGCAATTCACAATGGACAATGAAAAAATGCTTACCCATCGAGGGTAAGCATTTTTTGTGGGCCCACCAGGACGGGCACTAAGCACCCAGTGCTTAGTGCATTGCTCATTCGACATTGTTCATGGCACATTTCTCATATAATTTTTTCATTTTTATGTGTGACATTTTTTGAATTTGGGTATTAATAGATAGAACCTTATAATAAATTCTATGCGAAAAGTGCTTGAAAATCGATTAGTGGAATTGGCTTTGTCAATAAGTCGAATATGTAAAATGCTTGATAAGAGCTATTTATCTCAACACCTTACAACACAGATAATACGATCTTCGACGAGCGCTGCCCTGAATTATGGAGAAGCACAAGCTGCAGAATCGCGAAATGATTTCATTCATAAGACAAGTATAGTGTTGAAGGAACTTCGAGAAACCAAAGTTAGCTTGAAACTTTTTGTTGACTCAATTAAGAAAGAAGAAATTCATCAACTTGTTGCATGTCAAAATGAGTGTGATCAATTAGTGGCCATATTTCACAAAACGGTGATGTCTGCTAAAAAAAAGAAATAAATGGTACTTGTAAAGTGAGCAATTCACAATGGACAATGAAAAAATGCTTACCCATCGAGGGTAAGCATTTTTTGTGGGCCCACCAGGACTTGAACCTGGGACCTACTGATTATGAGTCAGTTGCTCTAACCAACTGAGCTATAGGCCCGAAGAGGGTGCGAGTGTGGGTGTGGGTGTGGGTGTGGGTGTGGAAGCGTGTTTTAAGAATGGGCGTGAGCAAAAAGGGATGTTAAGGCCTGATTCCTTTTGCTGTTGAAGCATGATCCGCTGAAATTTAAAAAAATTCCACCGGAATTTTTGCGCATGCAAAGATACAAAATATCATCAAATTATCTTCAATCCTTTACCCGATTCCTTCAGAAAATGCAAAGTAACAATAACCCGGCAAACCATTGTTCCCCCCTTTTTTTAATACCCGCCCCATGATACCGTTCCAGTTTATATCACTTTAAAAACTCGCTAAAACTGACATTCGCGGCTTTGCCGCAAATATTCTTGCTTATACATGCTTAATGCCGTATATTTGCAGCACCCATTTCTTGTAAATTATTGAATGATACGATTAACCATGAAAAGTTTTTTTCTGGTATGCTTGTATTTGCTGTCCTTGCACGGCTTTGCGCAAAAAGGGATGCCGGAAACCGGTCCCCTCGCTGCAACTGCTTTCAAAGCCACTGCTCTGGACACTTTTAACCTCGTCTTTTCTTTTCCTTCAACTGCTTTTTATGGTGAGTACGGAGCCGAAACCGACGGCGAATTCGTTTATGTTACGCAATGGCACGACGACAGCCTTGTAAAATACGACATGAGCGGGAATATCATTGAACGCTTCGTGATTGGCGGCGCCGGCCGGATCAGGGACCTGGCCTGGGACGGACAATACTTTTACGGCAGCCCCAACGCAAACTGGTTTTTTATCCTCGACCTCGAAAACAAGGAACTGATCGCAACCGTGCAAACAACTTTTAAGATCAGGGGCATGGCCTACGATCCGGTAGAAGATGTGCTCTGGGCAAATGAAGACTGGTCGCCGGTGTTTTATAAAATGGACAGGGAAGGCAATATCCTCGATACCTTCACCCCCTCAGGCGCAAGCCTGGGAACCATCACGGGACTTGCCTGCGACAACTACTCTCCGGGAGGTCCGTTCCTCTGGGCTTTCAGCCAGGACAGCACGGGAGCCATGCTGGTTCAATATGACATTGCATCAAAATCGCAAACCAATTGCCTGATCGATTTGTCGAATATGGTCAGCGGCCCGGCATATGCCGGCGGATTGTTTATCAGCGACCTGCAGGGCGGTACCCTGCCTTCTATAGGCGGGGTTATACAAAGCAACCTGGTGTTTGCACTTAAACTGGATTATATAAACCAAACCGTCGGAACGGCAACTTACCCGGAACCAACACAAATTCTTGTATATCCGAACCCTTTCACGGATAGCTTCATGGTTAATACCGGGATACAAAACAACAGCCATACAACATTAAGGCTTATCAATGCCTCGGGGATCGTCGTGCACGAGGAAATCATGCCAAAACAGTCCGAAACCCGCATTCATGTTCCGGAATTGCCGGCAGGTTTTTATTTCGTATCACTTACGGGCGGATCCCAAACCCCGTATATGCAAAGGATACTTAAAATCAACTGATTTTTTTCACCTGAATCTGGCCGCTGCTTTCACCGCCTTTCAAAAAATGATTATTATTGGAAGATAATAATTTTACTATGCCGGGCAAAGCTTTTACACCCTTTAAACTGCGCGCTCTCGAACTCAAAAACCGTTTTATCAAAACGGCTACCTATGAGGGGATGGGTAAAAACGGCCTGATGGACGACCGGCTTCCAAACCTGCATGCCGGCATGGCTGCCATGGATGTGGCCCTGACCACCATCGCCTATGGCGCCGTAAATGCCGATGGCCTCACGCATGAACACCAGCTTGTGATCGATAAACAGGCCATCCCGCAACTGATGAAGCTGGCTGCTGCCGTGCACGGTCATGGCGGAAAGATCTCCATTCAGCTTACTCATTGCGGCTATTTTACCAGGAGCAAACGCTTTAACAGCCGTAAACCGCTCGCTCCTTCCCCTGTCCTGAACAAATACGGAATTATGAGGGGCAGACCCTTTTCTCGTTCCATGACCGTGAATGAGATCAGGCAAACAGCCATCGATTTTGCCGTTGCCGCAGGGACTGCCAAAACCGCAGGTTTCGATGCGGTTGAGATCCATATGGGACACGGTTATCTCCTCAGCCAGTTCCTGTCGCCGGCCATCAATAAGAGAATGGATGAATATGGCGGCACAACGGAAAACAGGATGCGCTTTCCCCTTGAGGTGGCGGATGCCGTGCGCAGGGAAGTAGGGGCTGAATTTCCGGTCCTTTGCAAGCTGAACCTCGAAGATGATATCCCGGGCGGGTTTACACTGGCCGATTGCATAAAGCTTGTTCATAAACTTGAAATGCACGGAGTGGATGCTGTTATTCTCAGCGGCGGCTTCACCAGCCTGACACCCTTTTATCTGCTGCGCGGGAAAGTGCCTCTCAGGGAAATGATCGCATCTGAAAACAATTTCCTGCAGAAAGCCGCCCTTCTCTTTTTCGGGAAATCAATCATCAGGGAATATGCCTTTACCGAAAACTTTTTCCTGCCGCTGGCTCGAAAAGTACGGCAAAGCACACGTATGCCCCTGGTGTATGTTGGCGGGGTCATCTCTGCCGCAGGTGTGGAAGAGGTAATGGATGCCGGCTTTGACATGCTTGCGCTGGGCAGGGCACTGATCGCCGAACCCGATTTCATCCGTAAGGTCATGCACGACCCCGGGCACCGGTCCCCTTGCGATCAGTGTAATAAATGCGTGGGCTATATGGAAAAAACCGGCGTCAAATGCTTCCTGGATGAACCTAAATGATATGCCGGCTGATAGCCTGCAAATTTCCGGTGTCGAAAACCACCAGCGATAACTCCGGCCCGTCCCAGGCAGCGTTTACCGACAATGTATTTCCAATATATTCATGCCAGTGCCCGGTAATGCGCGATGATTCATGTATGTGCCCGTGAAGGGTGACCATGGGGCTGCGTTCCTCGATGAATCTTTTCAGGGCGATGCTGCCTACATGAACATCCAGCGGAACATGTTCGTACATCATCCCATCCAGTGCCGCTCGATCGAGCCTGGTCTGATAGGGGGGCGTATGAAAAAGCATGACCGCCCCCGACAGGTCGTCATCACCGCTCAGACGCGCCAGGTCTTCACTGATGGTATGATACTCAATATCCGTTTCCGGCTCCTTCGTAAAAAACCCTTCGGTGGGATGGATGCAACCGGGATCAACATAACGGGAAACATCATACCGCTCCCAGTCTTTCATCCTGAAAGGCGTCGGGGGCACGTATGCATAGCCATAAAATGGCAAACCGTTAAAATCGTATTTCCTTTCGTGCATATAAACCCAAATCCCCGTATCCTGGGCAAGGATGAAATCCTCTTCATTCACCCGGGGGTCGTCATTACCAAGGATCAGCATCACCAGGGGGTAATCGTTTTTCATTTCCGATTGAAGGGCCATAAAAGAAGGCCGGAGGAAGTCGTCAAAAAAATCATCAAAACCCGGCTTGATACCCATGCCGTGCGGGAGAAGGTCACCACCCAGCAGGACCACCTCGGGAACTTCCTGCCTGACCTTCGCCAGCAGTTTTTCATACTGCGACACATGACCGTGAAGGTCAGTGGCAAAAAAACACCTTGGCATCTGTCAGTTTTTTTGTTCCTTGATTTTCACCGGCCGGGCCCTGTCGCTGACTGCCGTGATCAGGCAGGCGTAACTGTCATTCTTTTTGATATCCTTATCGGTGATGATATGCAGATCGATAAGGCTGTCGTTGCTGCGGTAACCCGATTTCATGAAGTTCATCTCGTTCAGGCATAAGCCCCAGCCCTCCATCCAGGTTTTGAATTTTTCTTCCAGTTCTTTGTCGCCGACGGAATGGGCCAGAATATCAATGTCGGAACCCGGTCCGGCATTGGCATTTTTGGTACTTCCGATCAGGTAAACGCCTTTCAGGCCGAAACGGTCAAGGTCGAGGTGCTGCGACAGCTTGTTTACGATGTCGTAACGCCATTTCCAGTGCTCATCCGAATCGGGGTTCAGCACCTTTTCCTCATCATATTGCGGGCTCTTTTCCGATTTACTGTTTTCAAGGTAATCCAGTGTCGATTTCAGCTTTCTCCTGAAGATGGTCCTTCCAAGGGTGCCTGCAATGGTGTTGAGCAGTTTCTGTTCCTCCTGCAGGAAAGCGCTTCCGCGGTGCAGGCGGATCAGTTGGGTATAGGCAATATCGATGCGGCCTGCTACATGCTCCCCCACGATGATCTCGGTTGATTGCATGTACTCCGTCTCTTCATAGTCGTCGGTTTCATAGGTTTTATCCTCAAAAACAATGCGGCATTCGCAAACCGAAGGATATTGCCAGCCCGGCGGAATGGCGTAAACCAGTTTCTGCATCATCTTATCCAATGGCATCTCATCATTGATCAGCAGGCTTTCGATACTGTAAAGGCAATTAAGCTCCTTTTCCCGTTCCATCAGCTTTTCGAGCCGGATATTCCGCACTTCGTTTTCCATAATGGTTGTTTTTTTTGATCTCCTGTTCCCGGACATATTTCAGTCCATCATTCGTTTATCCATAAAGAATTCATAAAAATACAAAAAATGACGGCAGGCAAGACGGATAGAGGGGTAATTTCCCTTTGTGTTTTACCGGATAACCGGATCCGGGTTTCTTCCCCGGGCTTTATTATCATTTATTCGTAATTTTACGCTCAATGAAAAATATTCGTCATATCATTTTCGATCTTGGTGGCGTGATCATCAATATCGACCCAGGAGCCGTGAAAAGGAAATTGATTACCGGGGGGTTTGGCAATGTGGATTTGCTGGACAGGCATTTACATGATCAGGGGTTTTTCCATGGTATTGAAACCGGTGTGGTCGGTCCTGAGGGTTTCAGGGATGCCGTAAGGGATTTTCTTGGCGTTCCGATGGATGACAAGGCAATTGATGAGGTCTGGAATGCTATGATCCTCGACATCCCTCCTGCACGCATCAGGTTCATGACACGCCTGAAATCCCGCTATAAGCTTTACCTGCTGAGCAATACCAATGCCATTCATCACAGCTTTTATGATGCTTATTTTCGCGACACTTTTGATTACCCGGGCCTGGGTGCGTTTTTCACCCAAACATGGTATTCTTTTATGATGGGGGTGAGAAAGCCTGATCCGGAAATATTCAGGATGGCGCTGAGCGATGGCCGGATTGATGCTTCGGAAACAGCCTTCATCGACGACCTGGAAGAGAACACCCTTGCTGCAGCTTCCGTGGGCATTCATCCATGCCATCTTTCTCCGGGCAGGGAGATCATGGATCTTTTTGATGAAAAGCTGGAACTGATCATTTGATCCGGCAATTTTTCATGATATGCAATCGGCCCGGTCGCTGTAATAAGCAACAACTTCCTCCAGCAATTCAAGTACCTGATTCGTATCGCCGGCCTGCATGAAGCGTGCCTTGAAGCCCCTGAAGTTTTTATACCCCCTGAAGTAATTACCATAATGTTTGCGCATTTCCATCACGCCCCTGGGTTCTCCTTTCAGCTTTGCAGACAGAAGAAGATGCTGTCGGCATACGGATGCGCGTTCCTCAACACCGGGTGGGGGAGGGATTTTGCCTGTCTCAAAATAGCCGCGGGTTTCCCTGAATATCCAGGGGTATCCCACTGCCGCCCGCCCGATCATGATGCCGTCAACGCCATAGGTGTTTTTCATTTTCATGGCCGTTTCCGGGCTGTCAATGTCTCCGTTACCAATGATCGGGATTTTTATCCCTGGCTTATTCTTAACGGCCCCGATCAGTGTCCAGTCGGCCTTGCCGCCGTATAGCTGTGCCCTGGTCCTGCCGTGAATGCTCAGGGCCGCTATCCCGGTGTCCTGCAACCTTTCGGCAACCTCCACAATGTTTTTATTCTGTTCATCCCACCCAAGCCTGGTTTTGACCGTAACCGGCAAATGGGTTGCCTTTACCACGGCTGAGGCAAGCCTGCACATCCCTGCGGGGTCGAGCAGCATGGCGGCACCCGCCCCTTTGGCTACAACCTTGCGAACGGGACACCCGAAGTTGATGTCGATAAGGTCGGGACCGGCCTGTGTGGCGATCTCTGCTGCCAGCGCCATGCTGGCGGCATCATGGCCAAAGATCTGTATGCCGACCGGACGCTCTTCATCTGACACTTCAAGCTTCTGAATGCTCTTGCGGGCATCGCGGATAAGCCCTTCCGACGATATGAACTCGGTATATACCAGGTCGGCGCCCAGGCGCTTGCACACCAGCCTGAAAGGCGGGTCGGTGATATCCTCCAGCGGTGCCAGAATCAAGGGGTAGCCTTTAAATATGATGTTCCCGATTTGCATAAAAAAAACGTGATGGTGCGAGATTTGCCGTTATACCTGAAAGGCTTTGTTTGCCGTCGAAAAGCAAATTTACTACTTTTACGCCTTTCATAAAAAGCCATCGACACATGTTCATGCAGGAACCGTTTTTATATCGCCTTTCCACTCCGGCCAAAATACTGGCCTTTTTACTGGTTGTTTTGCTGTCGGTCTTTTTTACCCTGATACTGGGTGTCCTGCTGGGAATACTCTTTTATGGCGGTGAAATGATGGACTATATCAACGGGGGCCTGCCATTGTACGACCCCGCCATGATATCCCTGCTGCGCTATCTGCAAATTATCAATACCATAGGCTTGTTCGTTGTGCCGCCTTTTATATTTGCCTTCCTTATAAGTAAAAGACCGCTTCAATACTTGTCGCTAAAACAATCTCCCTGTCTGATCTCCATTCTGCTGGGTGTTGGTGCGATCATGGCGGGCTTGCCGTTCCTTCACTGGACCATGGATCTCAACGGGTTGCTCAGCCTTCCGGAGTGGCTGGCCGGGGTTGAGGATTGGATGAGGCGCAGTGAAGAGCAGGCCAGGGCATTGACCGAACTGCTGCTGGGAACTTCCAGCCCGGGAGGATTGATGATCAACATGCTGATGATCGCTGTACTGCCTGCCCTGGGTGAGGAATTGCTCTTCAGGGGGGTGTTGTTGCGGCTTTTTCGCGAATGGACCGGCAGCGCACATCTTGCCGTTATCATTACGGCCTTTCTGTTTAGCGCCCTTCACCTGCAGTTTTTTGGCTTTCTGCCAAGGTTCCTGCTGGGACTGTTGCTGGGTTATGTTTTTGTATGGTCAAAGGCGATCTGGTTACCCGTTCTGCTCCATTTTTTCAATAACGGTTTTGCCGTTCTGGCAGCCTGGTTGTATGAAAGGGACCTTAGTAAAACCGATGCGGATTCATTAGGCGATTACGGCCATCCCGGGATCATTGTGGCAAGCCTCGCTGTTTCCCTGGTGCTGTTCTGGCTGATCCGCTATACAGAAAAAAAAAGAAGCATCCGTTTCCGGATGCTTCCATAATGTAAAGGCTTAAAAAAATTAATTGCTTAACGATTGTACTTTCTTCGAGGAATAGTTGATCTTAAGGGCATTTGCTTTCCTCAATTCCTGTTTGATGTCCGTGATGATACCCATCCTCGTGTTTTTGTCGGCCTTGATCGAGGTCGTCAGGAATTTACGGTCTTCCTCGTTCCGGGCTTCCCTTTCCGAAGCCACAAATTCGGGTATGTCCGATGCGGTGGCGAAGGCATCATTCAACTGTATCCGCGATTCGGTCCCGAATTGAGATTTTACGGGAACACCCACGTAGATATAGCTGACCAGCGACTTCTTTTCCAGTTTCTGCACTTCAGTGGCATCAGGCGGTTGTACCTTAACAATGAGGGTTACTTCACGCATGGTGGTTGTTACCATAAAGAAGAACAACAACATGAAGATAATATCCGGCAGGGCCGAGGTATTGATCTTTTGCGGGCCTGAAGGTTTTTTCTTTTTAAAGCGGGCCATTCTAGTTTCCTCCTATGTTTTCTGGTTCAGCTTCGGATATGGCAATGGGGATTGCTTCCTGCACGGCCTTTATGCGGTCCTGGTTCACGAGGTTACTGAATTTAATCCCGTAGTAACGCAGTGAGATCTCATCCCTGAGTTCATTGAAGGCCGCCGTGAGCTCATTCTGGACTTTGATATACATTTCGTAGGAAGTACCCCTGTCGTTTTTGAGCGACACGACCCCTTTTGAAACTTCAATTTCACCGAGGTTTTCAATAAACCTGATGTCTTTTTCCGGAAGTGTTTCCAGGTTAAAGGGGTTGGTCATGAATTCCTTGACATCTTCTTTAAGGTTGCGGATATCTCCGGGTTTGCCCTCAACCAGCAATCTGTCGGAGCTGTTTACCAGTACCTTGAAAATATTTCGTTCCTTGATGTCAATCTCGGTGTCGTCTTCAACGGGTGGAGGCAGCCTCCTGGTGATACCTGTGTCAATGTCCATGGTGGTTGTTACCAGGAAGAAGATCAGCAGCAGAAAGGCGATATCGGCCATTGATCCGGCATTTATTTCAGGTACATCTCTGAGAGCCATAGTACTATTGTTTAAAAATGGTTGAAATACTTGCGTAAATGATTGACAATACGGCAAGCACGCCCAGGATATAAGTGAAGATCAATCCGGCGCCAACATTTTTGGCTGTGCTTGCAGTGGTGCCAAGCTTATCAAGCTGGTGATCGGTAAAACCGACCTGCGAAAGGCTGTAGGCAACAACGGCAATGACAACCATCAGCCCCAGGGCAATAAAGATCTTTATCGAACTCCTTGGGTTCAGGATAAGGAAGACGATGGGGAAAAGGATGGTTATTGCTGCCGTAAGGATCACCAGAATGTACCCCCAGTAGATCAGCAGATCATCGGAAATTGCGTTGACATAAAATAAAATGGCCAGCAATGCCGATACTGCAAGAAGAACTCCCAGGAAGATTCTTAATATTTTCGATGATAGAACAGTCATGGCAATGGGTTTTTGTTATTTATTCTTTGCAAGAATGTCGATGAAGGTGATGGTGCTGTCTTCCATGGCATTGACCAGCCCGTCGACTTTTGCAACAATATAGTTATAGAATATTTGCAGGATGATGGCCACGATCAGACCGAAAACGGTGGTGAGAAGAGCCATTTTGATACCGCTTGCAACGATGGCCGGGGAAATGTCGCCCATGGCTTCAATGTTGTCGAAGGCGGAGATCATCCCGATAACGGTACCCATAAACCCGAGCATTGGGGCAATGGCGATGAAGAGGGAAATCCAGGAAAGGCCGCTTTCGAGCCTGCCCATGAGCACGCTTCCATAAGAAACGATGGTCTTTTCAACTTCGGCCAGCCCGTCCTCATGTCTGGTAAGACCCTGGAAAAAGATGCTGGCAACCGGGCCGCGGGTATTCTTGCACAGTTCCCTGGCAGCATCCACACCGCCGGTTTCAATGGCATTCTCCAGTTTGTTGAGGAGCTTCTTGGTGTTGGTGGTTGAAAGGTTCAGGTAGATGATCCTTTCAATACAGATGGCCAGACCAAAGATCAGGGCCAGCAATACAAAGCTCATGAACATGGCATCGCCTTCAATGAATTTTTCTTTCAGTACCTGGTGAAAGCCTTTTACCTCAACAGGTTCATCAACAAAGGTCTGCATGGGCGTTTCGACTACCGCCGCTGCGGTGTCAACAACAGTGGTGTCGCTTGTTTCCTCAAGGTCTTCGGCGGTAATGTCCTGCGCAAAAACGGTAGAAACTGCAAATACCAGCATTCCTGTGATGGTCAGAAAAGCAATTAATTTTTTCATAGCCAATAATGTTAAATTCAACTTTTGAATTAATTTTAGATTATAATTGTTTTACTTACAAGCGTTTAATTTATGCGGAGAGAATGGGATTCGAACCCATGATCCCGATCCACTCGGGATACACGCTCTCCAGGCGTGCGCCTTAGACCACTCGGCCATCTCTCCTGAATCATGCAAAGCCTAAGTCGAATCCTCAAATCAGGCAGCTAAAGTAATAAAAAAAAGATTGAATGAAAAAAATGTCTTAAAAATTAAATCAGTGTAACTATAATTTCAGAAAAGTATTGATCTGAAATTATGCAGTTGAACTGATCCCCCATCAGGCGGGATCTCCCGGCTTATATTCACCACCCCCGGGGCCGGATTATTATAGACTCTTATTGATACGCCCGACAGCTTGCTGCCGGGTGCATCATAAATTGATAACACGGCATTTTTTCCCGGAAATCTATCCGGTAATGTAATAAAACATATCGGCATGACTGCCTACTCACTGATCTCACCCCGCAACGATCTTTGCATGGCCTTTTTCAGTTCGGCTCCCGACAAACCTGCGCCAAGCAGGAACATCAGCTTGGTAACGGCGGCCTCAAGGGTCATGTCACCGCCGCTCACCACGCCTGCCCCGGCAAGGGGAACGCTGGCCTGGTATTTCCCGTGTTCAACCGCCCCACCCTTGCATTGTGTAATGTTCAGGATGAACAATCCATTGTCAATGGCCCGGGCAAGTATATCGACAAACGACTGGGCAGTGTGTGAATTGCCGGTTCCGTAGGTTTCCAGCACAACGGCCTTCAGTCCCTCAATTCCCAGCAACTCGCTCACAACATGGTCTTGTATGCCGGGAAACAGTTTCAATATGGCAACCGAGGTATCAAGTTTCCTGTAAACTTTAAGTTTTTTGAAGTTGGGTTTTTGAATTGCGTTGTTGTTGAATTTTATATAAACCCCCACATCGGCCAGTACGGGATAATTGACGGAGCGGAAAGCATCAAAATTTTCGGCATTGTACTTAAAGGTCCTGTTGCCACGATAAAGCTGGTTTTCGAAATAGATACATACTTCAGGCACCAGCGGGGTGTCGTCGGCATAATGTGCAGCGATCTCAAGGGAGGTGATGAAGTTTTCCTTCCCATCGGTGCGGTTTACGCCCAGCGGCAGTTGTGAACCGGTAAAGATCACGGGCTTGTTGAGGTTCTCCAGCAGGAAACTCAGGGCCGAAGCCGAATAGGCCATGGTGTCGGATCCGTGCAGGATAACAAAACCGTCATAGGCTTCATAATGTTCACCAATGATTTCAGCCAGCCTGATCCATGAAGCGGGATCCATGTTTGATGAGTCAACCGTTGGGTCAAAAGAGATGTAGTCGGGAACATAATCGCTGTCGAGCAATTCGGGTATCAGCTTCGACATTTGCCCGAATTCCAGCGGCCTGAGGGTGCCGGTGGCCTTATCCAGCATCATGCCGATGGTCCCGCCTGTGTATATGACCAGTATCTTTCTCTTGTTGTTGATGTTCATAGGTTAAGGTTAAAGAGTCCGGATGCATTATGCGTGGTAGTCGCAGCCACATCTTCCATGTTCATGCCGAGCAATTCAGCCAGTTTTTCTGCAATATGTACGAGGTAGGCACTCTCATTGCGCCGGCCACGATAAGGAACGGGAGGCAGGAAGGGTGCATCGGTCTCGAGTACGAGATGTTCAATGCCAATGTTGCGTACCACTTCGTCAAGACCTGAATTTTTATAGGTCAGAACACCGCCGATACCGAGGTGGAAACCCATCGTAACAGCTTTTTCTGCCTGCGCCGTATCCCCGGTAAAACAATGAAAAACACCACGAAGGCCATCCGTTTTCCTGCCATCCAGCACCCTGAAGATCTCGGTAAACGAATCCCTGGCATGGATTACCAGCGGAAGATCCAAACCAATGGCCAGGTCGATCTGCCTGTTAAAGGCTTCCACCTGCTCCCTGTAAAAATTATTGTCCCAGTAAAGGTCGATGCCGCTCTCACCGATGCCGTAATAAACACTTTCTGCCAGCCGTTTTTCAACCAGGGCAAGCTCGTCACGGTAGTTGTCTTTCACCGAAGTGGGATGAAGCCCCATCATGGGAAAACAGTTCTCGGGAAACTGCCGGCACAGCGCCTGCATACCCCGGTAGGAGGAACTGTCGATGTTGGGCAGGAACATATATTTTACCCCGGCTGAAATGGCCCGCTTCACCATTTCTTCACGGTCCTGCTCAAATGCATCCAGGTAAAGGTGGGTATGGGTGTCGATCAGCATCATGCTGCAAAAGTAGTAAATATGATGCTGAATGCTTTAATCCCCGGCGGTCAACCTGCTTAAATGCCTGTGGCGGCATTATCAGGCAATATTCGCCGGCATATGAAGTTATTTTCATTTGCCGCAATGCCGGTTCCGCATTTAACAGGCCATCCGGAATACCCGTTGTTTTTATGTATTTTTGATGCGCTTAATCCGGAAACCTTGAAAAAGATACTTGTAATACGTTTCAGTTCCATTGGCGACATCATTCTGACCACGCCCGTTTTACGGTCGCTGAAGAAACAGTATCCTGATTCCGAAATTCATTTTTTGCTGAAGGAGAAATACCGCAGGGTGATCGGCGCCAATCCGTATGTTGACCATATCCACGGACTGGAGAACAAGCTGGCGCCTCTGCTCAGGGAACTGAAGGCAGCCCGATTCGATTTCGTTATCGATCTGCATAAAAACATACGATCCATCAGGGTAAGGATGGCCCTCGGAAAGCCATCCGCTTCTTTTCGCAAACTTAATATCCAAAAATGGCTGCTGGTGAATTTTAAGGTAAACCGCCTGCCGGATATGCATATTGTAGACCGTTACTTTGAGGCGGGAAGGAAACTGGGCATCAGCAATGACGGCCGCGGACTCGATTATTTTATTCCGCCCGGAGACCGCCTCAGCCGCGATGACCTCCCCGCAACACACAAGAACGCTTTTATCGCTTTCGTAATTGGCGGAATGCATTATACCAAGATCTTTCCGGCCGAAAAGGTCGTTGCCCTCTGCCGGCTTTTACATTTGCCCGTGGTGCTGCTGGGCGGAGAGGAAGACCGCGAAAGGGCTGAGCAGATCACCGATCTGTGCGGCCAAAAGGTTTATAATGCCTGTGGTTTGTATAACATCAACCAATCGGCCTCGCTGCTCGATATGGCAGCAAAGGTCGTGACCAATGATACCGGCCTCATGCACATAGCAGCGGCACTCCAAAAGCCGCTCATTTCGATCTGGGGCAATACGGTTCCCGAATTCGGCATGTATCCGTATTTACCGGGTAAAAAGGAATTGTCGGATATTGTTGAGATCAAAGGCCTGCCTTGTCGTCCGTGCAGCAAAATTGGCTACGGCAACTGCCCGAAAAAACATTTTCGCTGCATGATGGACATAGAGGTTGAAAAACTGGCATCCGTCATCAATGCATGAAATCATCGCCACCTAAAAAAGGATTGTTGCGTTTTTCAAATCCGATGGTGGTTTCGGGCCCGTGGCCGGGATAAACGATTGTTTCATCGGGCAGGGTGAAGAGCTTTTCCGTAATGTTCTTCTTCAGGAGATCAAAATCACCTGTCGGGAAGTCGGTTCTGCCAATACTCATATTGAACAGCACATCGCCGGAAATCACGAATTTTTGCTCCCGGTTCAAAAAGCAAACGCTGCCATCGGCGTGACCGGGTGTGTAAAGTACTTCCAATCCGCTGTTGCCAAAACCCAGCACATCACCTTCGTCAAAGAAACCCGATAAAACGGGGTTTCTTTCAAGGCTGATGCCATAATTGGCTGCCGTACGGGTCGAATGGTCAAGGAAAACCAGGCCTGCCCGGTGCCCTTCTGGCGCAAGCTGTAAAGCTTCCTGCAAGGCATTGCAGCCAACAACATGATCAACATGGGTATGTGTCAAAAGCATGCGCACCGGTTTTAAGCCTTCCTGTTTCAGGAAATCGAGCAGCGAAAGTGTCTCTACTCCATCGGAACAACCGGGGTCAACGATCACCGCCTCCCTGGTTTCATCATACAATACATAGGTGTTTACCTGGAAAGGATTGAATACGAACTTTTCAATGCTGATCATACGTGCTGCTTGTTTTTGGTCATTATAGCCAATAATCAATTATTCATGCCGTTAAAAATTCACCGGGGCTTTCACAGTCCAAAGTTAAGAATTATTGCTAAATGGCCTGCCCCGTGTATTATTCGGCGAAAAATCCATAAATTAGCAAGGCCTTAGAGGCTGACTATCTTCGGGTTTATGAACAGGAGAAAACACATAAGGTTTGCCGCTTACCTCATCCTGGCGCTTTTGCCGGCCATGCTTGCGCAACCGGCAGCCGCCCAGTTCTACAATGGCAGCCAGCTCACTTTTGGCAAGAACCGTGTCCAGTACAGGGATTTCCTCTGGACTTATTACAGTTTTGACAAATTCGATACGTATTTTTATCGCAACGGGCAGGAGCTGGCCCAACTCACCGCCCGTTATGCACAACAGTATATCGATGAAATTGAACTGAAACTTGAATCCACCCTCGACGACAAAATACAGTTTATCGTTTTCAATAATCTTTCTGACCTGAAGCAAAGCAATATAGGGCTTGTACAGGATGTAAACTACAATACGGGGGGCATTACGCATATCATCGGGAAAAAAGTTTTCCTGTATTTTGATGGTTCCCATACCGGTTTTGAACGGCAGATACGGGCAGGAATATCGTCCATTATTTTCAAACAGATGATGTTCGGGCAACGTCTGGGGTCACAGATCAAGAATAATACCCTCTATACCATGCCACCCTGGTATGAAGACGGGCTGGTGGCCTGGCTGTCGGAAGGTTGGAATACGGATGTCGATAACAGGGTCAGGGATGGGATCCTCTCCGGAAGGTATCATAAATTCAACCATCTTACCGGCGCCGATGCGGTCGATGCCGGCCACTCGCTGTGGAAATTCGTGGCCGACACCTACGGCAGTGCTTCAGTACCCGATATCGTGCATATGACCAAGGTGACCCGTAGTGTCGAAAACGGGTTCCTCTATGTGATCGGACTGTCATTCAAAAACCTCATCGCCGAATGGCAGGAACATTATATGGCCATCTACGGTGCCGATGAAAGCGGCCGTTACCTGCCGCACCCGGCTGTCCAGAAGAAATTAAAGACCGGCATTGTCTTTTCACGGCCCGTGATCAGCCCGGGCGGCGAATCCCTCGTATATGTGTCATACGACCTGGGTCGCTACAAGCTCATCCACCAGGACCTTGAAAGCGGCAAAACAAAATGCATCTGGCGGGGAGGCTATAAACTGGATGAAAAAACCGATTACAGCTATCCCCTGCCCGGCTGGCACCCGACAGGCGAAGTCCTTGCATTCATCGTGGAAAGAAAAGGGGAGATATACCTTTATTTCTATACACCCGAGGATCAGAAACTGAATCATATCATCCTCTACAATTTTGAAAAGATCCGCGATTTTTCCTATTCGCCCGATGGGAGAAAACTGCTGATGTCGGCAGTACAGCAGGGCCAGTCGGACCTATTCCTGTTCAATATTGCTTCCGGTTCCTACGAACAGCTTACCAATGATGTTTATGACGACCTTCAGCCCCGCTTCATTAACGGGGGCAGAATGATCATTTTCAGTTCCAACAGGACTTCCGATACACTGCCAGCCCCGATGGCTGAACCGCCCCGGGTCATGCCTTTGAACTATGACCTTTTTGCCATGAACTACCCGCCGCGCGGCAGGCTGCTCAGAAGGGTCACCGCCACGCAGTTTGCCAATGAACGTTACCCGATGGAATACGGTGGCGGCAAATTTACCTATCTCAGCGATGAAAATGGAATATACAACAGATATATAGCCAGCTTCGACAGTGCGATAATTGCTGTTGACACGGCCATCCACTATCGCTATTTTACCAGGTCGGCACCCTTTACCAATTATACCCGGAATGTTTTATGGCATGATATTGATCCCGTTTCCGGCAAACTGGCCCAGGTGATCTACGAGGATAACCTTTACAAGATCTTTTTGGAAGAGGCGATCCCCGGCAGGCTTCCGCCGGCCGAAGAACTGATCAGTACGGCATATATGAAAAGCCTTGCAGAAGCTGCCCCGACTCCCGGGCAAACCTTGCCGGGGCCCCGGCCTGAGGAACCACGAAAGCCGCCACGGCAGCGCTTCTTTAATGTATATGAAGCAGATACCCTTGATGGTATTGAAGAGGCGGTGGATATCGATAACTATGTTTTCGAAAGGCAGGCTTTTGTAAGCATCGGAGGCGACGGACAGCCGGCCTGGAAACTGGAATCAGACAGCTCACGCAGTTTTGTCGTCCCCAAAAAACTCAATTACCGTGTTGAATATACAATGAATGAGTTCGTGACACAGGTCGATTTCAATTATATCAACATGACCTATCAGCCGTTTGCCGGAGGCGGGGCACCGGTGTTCCTTAATCCCGGTTTTAACGCATTGTTCAAGGTGGGAATGACCGACCTGCTCGAAGACTACCGCATCGTAGGCGGTGTGCGACTGAATATCAACCTTATCAACAACGAATACCTGTTCAGCTTCAGCAACCTCAAGCAACGCCTCGACAAGGAGATCATCCTGCACAGGGTGACGGTTGAAAACATTACGGGTTTCGACATCATCCGCAACCATTCACATGAGGCCTATTATATTCTGAAATGGCCGTTCAGCCCCGTTCTTGCCATCAGGGGCACGGCTTCCTACAGGAACGATGCCACCGTGGTGCTGTCGACCGACCGGGTCAGCCTGAGGCAAAAAACCCTGTATACAAACTGGGGCGGGCTCAAGGCTGAACTGATCTATGACAATACCCGGAACCTTGGGCTGAACCTTTATGACGGCACGCGCTATATGGTTTTCGCCGAATATTACCAGCAAATCGAAAAAGGAGACCAGCAACTCATCGTGCTGGGTGTCGACTTCAGGCATTATACCAGGATTCACAGGAACTTTATCTGGGCCAACCGATTTGCGGCCAGCAGCTCCATAGGGCAGAACAAACTCATCTATTATATGGGAGGCGTCGATAACTGGCTGGTACCAAAGTTCAATCAGGAAACCCCGATAGATTACAGCCAGAACTATGCCTTTCAGACCCTGGCCACCAACATGCGCGGATTTCATCAGAATATACGCAACGGCAATAACTTTGTGCTGATAAACTCTGAACTGCGCATGCCCGTGTTCAGATACCTCTATAACCGCCCCATCAGGTCCGATTTCCTGAATAACTTCCAGGTTGTGGGTTTTGCCGATGCAGGAACCGCCTGGACAAGCTGGAATCCCTATTCCACCGAAAATTCCCTATACAATAAATATATATACAGCGGCTCGCTGCTGATCAGGATCGAAGAGCAACGCGACCCGCTGGTAGGAGGTTTCGGCTTCGGTATCCGGAGCCGCCTGCTGGGTTATTTTATGCGCGGTGACCTTGCCTGGGGCGTCGAAGACGGACGACTGCATAAACCGGTGTTCTATTTTTCCCTTTCGCTTGACTTCTGATGCAGGCGTACTGCTTTGATGACCCTTTTTTCTGATTGCCCGGTAATATGTGTCTTTTCCCGGCCCGGGAAGCTGCCCATGACTTGCTTAAATCCGGCCTGACCCATTCCGCCCGGCCGTGATCAGATGTTGTCCCGGACATTTTGGCACGTTAATTGAGTCATCGTTAATGGCGAATGTTAAGGAACCTTTAAACCTGTCAAAGATGAATGCTGCTGAAAAAAAACCCCCGGAAAAAAGCCGCAAAAAAATGGCTCCAATAATTGTGAAAAGCTTTTTACTGATGCTCATCCCCTTTCTGCTGGCTTCCTGCTATAAGGAACCCTGGTACGGTTATAACGGCAGGCCCGGAGAGGCCTTCCTTTCTCTCACCTGGGTTGACGATAAGCCCGATTACATCGACGCCGGCACCGGCAGCATCCCCCCCGTGTTCCAGTATGGAAGGTACTACAGGGCATACCCCGGTTTTTATGTGATGTATTATGAGGGTAATTTCTGGAACGGACAGGCACACGCATTCTATGCCTGGGAGATTGACTACGAGATATGGATAATGCCGGGTGAACCGGGAGGCATGTATTACAACGGCGCCAACGGCCCCGACAATTATTTTACCATCGAATGCAGTCCTTATGGCCCGTGGATCTATGGGCCGGGTTATAAGGAAGCTGGCCTGCCCGAAGGTTATGAACTCAAAGAACACAGGGGCGACGAAATCGTACTGGAGAAAAAGGGAAGGGATTTCGGGATTACGGTCACCTGGAAGAAAGTGGTTCCCCGCAGGGGGAGCCCATAACGATCCGCCTTCGGCGGACACCCTATATTTCCATGGCCTGTGTAAAATTTACGCAGGCCATATTTTTTATGTGAGTATTTTTGCCTTGCGAAAAAACACTTGTATATGGATTATAAAAATGATAAACGCATCATCCTTACCCTTGATGCCGGAGGGACCAATTTTGATTTCCTGGCGGTGAAAGGCGGGGAGGTGATGGGCGATAAGATGCGTTTTCCCGCAAAGGCGGAAAACCTGGACGAAATGCTCCGGATGATCATCCGTGGATTTGAAGCGGTCATCGATGCCTCCGGGGAGAAGCCTTCAGCCATCAGTTTTTGTTTTCCGGGCCCGGCCGATTACCGGAACGGTATTGTCGGGGACCTGGAAAACCTGCCCCTTTTCCGGGGAGGGGTTCCCCTGAAAGCCATGCTGGAAAATCATTTTGCGATCCCGGTATTCATCAATAATGATGGCGACCTATTTGCGTACGGGGAGGCTATTGCCGGGCTCTTGCCCGAAGTGAATAAAGCCCTGGAAAAAAACGGGAGCAGCAGGCAATACCGCAACCTGCTCGGGGTGACCTTCGGAACGGGTTATGGCGGGGGGATGGTGAGAAACGGAGAACTCTTCACCGGGGATAATTCTGCCGCTTTTGAGATCAACCGCATGCGCAATAAGCTGTACTCCGGTACCAGTGCGGAAGACAGCGTGACGATCAGGGCGATAAAACGGGTTTATATGCGGGAAGCTGGAATAACAGCAGAGGCTTGTCCGGAGCCGGAAAGCATTTTCAGGATCGGGATGGGCGAGATGCAGGGAAATGCCGAAGCAGCCCAAAAGGCCTTCATTGAGCTGGCCGAAGTTGCCGGTAACAGCCTGGCCGATGCCGTGAGCCTTACCGACAGCCTGGTGGTGATCGGGGGAGGGCTTTCAGGGGCCTGGCCACTTTTCCTTCAGCCCCTGGTAAATGAAATGAATGCCTCCTTTACCGAACTCAGCGGAGAATCCCTGCCCAGGATGGAGATCAATTCCTTTAACCTGGAAGATGAAGATGGTTTCAGGCAATTTGCTCAGGATAGTTCATTGAGGATCGGAGTGCCGTTTTCCGATGAGGAGGTGAACTACGACCCGGTTAAAAAAATGGGCGTGGGGATCACCCGGCTGGGAACATCGCATGCTGTGGCTGTCGGGGCCTATGCCTATGCCCTGAATGAACTTTCCTGAGTTTCGATGGTTAAAAAGGACCAGACCCTTAACAATGATAATTTATGAACCTGTATCCTATAGAAACCGGAAACCTGAAACTTGACGGAGGCGCCATGTTCGGAGTAGTGCCCAAATCGCTCTGGCAAAAACAATATCCGGCCGATGAAAACAACCTTTGCAACTGGGCCATGCGCTGCCTGCTGGTGGAAGATGAAGGCCGCCTGATACTGATCGATAACGGCATTGGCGAAAAACAGGGACATGACTTTCTGAGGCATTATCATCTGAACGGCGATGACAGCCTTGAAAGCTCACTGGCTGAGCATGGTTTCAGTCCCGATGACATTACCGACATGATCCTTACCCATCTGCATTTTGACCATTGCGGGGGCAGCATCCGGTATAACGAAGACCGCACGAAACTCGTCCCGGCATTTCCAAATGCAACGTATTGGGTCAGCCGGGCACAATACGAATGGGCCATTCGCCCGAATTATCGCGAAAGCGCTTCCTATCTGAAAGAAAATATTTTACCGATAGAAGAAAGCGGGCAGATGAAACTGATCGGTGATGAAGGCGAAATCATGCCCAATATTTCCGTAAGGATGTTTAACGGACATACCGAGGGTCAGCTCATCCCGCTGATAAACTACCACGGCCGGACGATCGCCTTTATGGCCGACCTCCTCCCCGCCACAACCCACATTCCCTTGCCATGGATCATGGCCTATGATACCAGGCCACTGGTCACCCTCGAAGATAAAACCCGCTTCTACAGCGAAGCCGTCACGGGTAATTATATCCTTTTCTTTGAACATGATCTGTACAATGAGTGCTGTACCCTCGGGGAAACACCGAAAGGGATCAGGGTGAAGGAGACGTTCAGGCTGAGTGAGATATGATTTAACATTGTGTTCCTCACCCCCTTAACCCCCCTCACCCCAGGGAAGAGGGGCGTTGAACTTTCATTATTTCAAAAGCTATAGGTTTGCGAAAGTGTCCTCAGCAATTCCGCATCCAGCCCGTGCTCCATCCCGTTCTTTTCACAGTATTCGATCAGGGAGAGGGTGTTGAGGTTCCCGACCAGTTCCTTATCCGTCATGGGGCATCCGCCTACTCCTCCCAGGACGGTATCGAATCTTCTCACGCCTGCCTGCCAGGCAGCATCAACCTTGTGGTACCAGTCAGCGGGAGCGGCATGCAGGTGTATCCCGAATTCAACATCGGGAAAGGAGGGGATCAGCCGGCTGTATACTTCGTGAATACGGTCGGGATGTACCGTGCCGAGCACATCGGCCAGGGGGATTACCCGGAAGCCCTGTTCATAAAGGTATCCGGCCATATCCTCAACCAATCCTGCTGACCAGGGATCCCCGTATGGATTCCCGAAGCCCATGGAGAGGATCACCAGCAACTCTTTCCGGTGCGTGGCTGCCAGTTCCTGCAACTCCCCGATAATGTTTTTGGATTTTTGAAAATCCGAGTTGATGTTTTTCTTCAGGAATGTTTCCGAAAGGGCAAAAGGATATTGTATGATCTCAATGTTATCGTGTTGCACGGCCCTGATGCCTCCATTGAGATTGCCGGCAAGCACCATCACTTTTGATTGGCTGCCGTCCGTATTGATCCTTTGCAGGACTTCCGGCGTATCCTTCATCTGGGGGATGGCTTTTGACGAAACAAAGCTGCCCACTTCCACGGCTTCAAAACCGGCTTTGAAGAGCTGGTCGATATAGGCCGTTTTAACTGCCGTGGGAATGAAAGCCGGCATGCCCTGGAAACCGTCGCGCGGTGTTTCAATGATTTTCAGGCTCATGTGAAAATTTTCTGGTCTTTATTCATGAAACGATAAAGGATATTAAAAGTTCATTTCGATATGCACCTCAACCCTAAATCCCTTCTCCTCAAGGAGAAGGGACTTGCAATAAACCAATTAAACAATTCTTCCCCCTCTCTCTTGAGGAGAGGGGGCCAGGGGGTGAGGTGGGAATATGCTCCCTACTTCCTTCCGCTCAGCTCTTTTGGGATCCTGCCGTTTTTGATGGCTTCGGAACGCAGCCTGCGGCCCACGATCCTTTCAACCATGTTGCCGATCTCAAGCACCTTGTCGATATTCAGTCCGGTGTCGATGCCCATTTCATCCATCATCACCACCATGTCTTCGGTAGAGACCAGGCCTACGATATTGGGATCCTTATAATAATAACTGCCGGTTCCGGTTACCGGGACACCGCTCACGAAGTTGGCGGGTTGCCCGCCGATCCCGCCCATGCAGGATTCGTAATTGGTCATCCCCGCCTGCAGGGCTGCCAGCACGTTGGCCAGTCCCCAGCCCCGGGTGGTGTGAAAATGAACAATGTGTTTTTCGGGATTGGGCATGGCATCGAGCAGCATGGAATAATACTGATATACCCTGTCGGGGGATGCGGATCCGTCATGGTCGGCATGTTCAATGTCATCGGCTCCCATATCCAGGAAGCGTTTGGTGAAATCAATGGCTTTCGACATTTCTGTGGGGCCTTCGATGGGGCAACCCCAGATAGTGCTGACGGTACCGTTAACCAGGATGCCTGCATCGTGGCATTTCGGGATATATTCCTCGCACATTTTGAAGTATTCTTCGATGGTGAGTCCTGAATTCTTCTTTTGGTGCGACTCGGAAGTCGACACCATGACCAGGATCCTGTCGGGGCCGTATCCGTCCTTTTTGGCTTGTATGGCCCGGTCGATCGCGCGTTCGCGGATGGTGATGGCTGTAACGGTAACATCATTAAGCAGGTGTTTTACCTTTTTGCTGTTACGAAGCCCTTTCATCAGTTCATCGGCATCCCCGAACTGCGGCATGCCTTTCGGATTTCCGTAGTTGGTGGATTCAATGTTTTTGAATCCGGCCAGTATCAACTGCTCCAGTACCCAAAGCTTGGCTTCGGTGGGGATGAACTGTTCCTCGTGCTGAAAACCGTCCCTGACGGTAATATCGCCGATTCTTACTTTTTTGGGATAATTGAAACTCATATACCTGTTATTGGTTTGGTTAATATTTTCTGATCCGTTACTGTTATTCGCCCGGGAAGCCTATACAAGGTTCCGGCCATTTTCTTTTTCGCTAAAATAGAAAAATATTCCATGCCGCCAATGAATAAGTTCAACTTTTTACATATGTTGCAAGCTGTCTGTTTTAAAAAGCCTGTCCATGGTAATATATGGCTGAAACAAAATTTTCATTTCACAGAAATTTTGTCTATAATTGCATGCTATTGCATTGATCAATACCGGATCCGAAATATTCATTCTTCATTAATAATCGATTTCAGATGTTCAGACTAGAAACCAAAATCGACGTTAACTCAAAGGAGTTTAAGGAAAACAGGAAAGCGTTTTTAAAACTGCTCGATACTTACAGGGATATCCTTGCAGAAGTGACCCGGGGCGGTCCCGAAGCGGCAGTCGATAAACATAAGGAACGTGGCAAGTTGCTGGCACGCGAGCGGATCAACAAGCTGATCGACCCGAACACACCCTTTCTGGAGCTTTCGTCACTGGCGGCCTATGGCCAGTACGACAACGGCTTCCCTTCTGCAGGGATTGTTACTGGTATCGGGGTGGTGCATGGCCGCGAAACGGTGATCATCGCCAACGATGCCACCGTGAAGGGCGGGACCTACATGCAATATACCATCCGCAAGCACCTGCGTGCCCAGGAGATCGCCATGGAAAACAGGCTCCCCACCGTATATATGGTGGATTCCGGCGGCGCTTTTCTTCCTGAGCAGGATACGGTATTCCCCGACAAGAACCATTTCGGGCGCTTCTTCTACAACCAGGCCCGGCTCTCGGCCATGGGCGTGCCCCAGATCGCCATCGTGATGGGCTCCTGCACGGCAGGCGGCGCCTACGTGCCTGCCATGAGCGACGAGACCATCATCGTGAAGAACCAGGGGACCATCTTCCTGGGCGGCCCGCCGCTGGTGAAGGCTGCCACGGGCGAAGTGGTAACGGCGGAGGAACTCGGCGGAGGCGAAGTGCACACCCGCATATCCGGCGTAGCCGACCACCTGGCCGAAAACGATACCCATGCCCTGCAGATCTGCCGTAACATCTTTGAGTCGATGGAGGAAAACCCGAAGCAGGTCCTGGATGTGATCGCACCCGAAGACCCGGCCTACGATCCTGAAGAGCTTTACGGCATCGCCCCTGTCGACTTTAAGAAAGGGGTCGACTCGCGCGAGGTGATCGCACGCATCGTTGATGGCAGCCGCTTCCATGAGTTCAAGGAAAACTATGCCCCCACCATCGTCACCGGCTTTGCCCGCATCATGGGCTACCCGGTGGGGATCCTGGCCAACAATGGTGTGCTCATGCCCGAGTCGGCGGTGAAAGCCACGCACTTTATCGAACTCTGTACCTCGCGCAAGATCCCGCTGGTGTTCCTGCAAAACATTACCGGTTTTATCGTGGGCAAGGATTTTGAGCACAGGGGTATCGCCAAGGACGGGGCCAAGATGGTCCATGCCGTGGCCAACGCCAACGTGCCCAAGTTCACCATCCTCTTCGGGGGATCATTCGGTGCCGGTAACTACGGAATGGCCGGACGTGCCTACGACCCGCGCCTGCTCTTTATGTGGCCCAATGCCAAGATCTCGGTCATGGGCGGGCAGCAGGCGGCTAATGTGCTGATCACCGTCAAGAAAGACCAGTATGCCGCCAAAGGGCAGGAAATGCCAGAGGAGGAAGTCGAGAAGATGCGTAACAGCATTGAAAAGAAATACGACAGGGAAGGATCTGCCTACTACAGCACTTCCAGGCTGTGGGACGACGGCATCCTCGACCCGGTCGATACGCGCAAGGTGATCGGCATGGGCATCGCGATGTCGCTGAACAATCCTTTCCCGGATCAGAAATTCGGGGTTTTCAGGATGTAATTGGGGTGCAGGGTACCGGGTACCGGGTGCCAGGTTGGTACTGGTTGTTAGGTGCCAGGTGCTTGCGGTGATGAAAAACCCAACTAAACGAATAAGCAAATCAACAAATAAACTGCCTGGTAATAATTGAAAACATGAGCTATAATCACATAGAGTTTGAAAAAAGCGAAAATGCAGGCATCGTCTGGTTGAACCGTCCTGAGGTGCATAACGCCATGAGCGCCGGAATGATCGGCGAGATCGTGGATGCCTTTGAGAAAGTCAACGAGATGGAGGATGTGCGTTATGTGATCCTCCGCGGGCGCGGAAAGTCGTTCTGTGCCGGCGCCGACCTCAACTATATGAAAGGCATCGCCGGGTTCGGATTTGAGGAAAACTACCAGGACGGGCTGAAGCTGGCTAAATGCTTCAACGCTATCTACACCTGCAAAAAGCCGACACTTGCCGTTGTTCACGGTGCTGCCATCGGCGGGGCCAACGGACTGCTGGCCGCCTGCGACATGGTGTATTGCCTCGACGATACCAAATTCGCCTTTGCGGAGGTGAAGCTCGGCATCGCGCCGGCAACAATTTCTCCATATGTATGCAAACGCATCGGGGAATACGGCGCCCGCGACCTGATGATCACCGGAAGAAGATTCCTGGGCAAGGAAGCCGAAAGCTTCGGACTCGTGAACAAGTCGTTCGAGACCGAAGAAGCCCTCGCTGAACAGCTCGAATTCACGCACAAAATGCTGATGAGCAGCGGGCCCAATGCCATGGGCGCTACCAGGGAACTCATCTACAACTTATTCAACAAATACAACTTCGAAGATTCCATCGACTACACGGCGAAGCTCATCGCTACGCTGCGGGCTTCGGACGAAGGACAGGAAGGCATGGCCTCCTTCCTCGAGAAGCGCAAACCCAAATGGAATGATTAGGAACAGAAAAACAGGAAACAGGATATGGCAAAAAAGAGACCGATAAAATTCAGCCTCATCTACCGCGACATGTGGCAGTCGTCGGGCAAATACGTGCCCCGCGTCGACCAGCTCACCCGCATCGCCCCCGTGATCATCGACATGGGATGCTTTGCCCGCGTGGAGACCAATGGCGGGGCTTTCGAGCAGGTAAACCTGCTCTACGGCGAAAATCCCAACAAGGCGGTGCGCGAATGGACCAAGCCCTTCAACGAGGCGGGCATCCAGACCCATATGCTCGAAAGGGCACTCAACGGGATCCGCATGTTCCCGGTGCCGGCCGACATCAGGCGGCTGATGTATAAGGTTAAGAACGCCCAGGGGACCAATATTGCCCGCTCGTTCGACGGGCTCAATGATCACCGCAACCTCGAGTTGTCGGTGAAATTTGCAAAGGAAGCGGGCATGATCTCCCAGGCGGCCCTCTGCATCACCCACTCCAAACTTCATACGGTCGACTACTACATGCAGGTGGTCGACAAGGTGGTGGAATACGGTACGGACGAGATCTGCCTGAAGGATATGGCCGGGATCGGGCGTCCGGTGATGCTCGGGAAGCTCACCCATGCCATCAAAACAAAATATCCTCACCTCCTGGTCCAGTACCACGGGCATTCGGGCCCCGGGTTTTCGGTGGCCTCCATGCTGGAGGTGGCCAGGGCAGGTGCCGACATCGTGGATGTGGCCATGGAACCCCTTTCGTGGGGAATGGTGCATCCGGATGTGATCACCATACGCGACATGCTCGACGATGCAGGCTTCGATGTGCCCGGGATCAACATGAACGCCTACATGGAGGCCCGCGCCCTTACCCAGGAGTTCATCGACGACTTCCTGGGCTACTGGATCAACCCCAGGAACAAGTACATGTCGTCGCTGATGATCGAATCAGGCCTTCCCGGAGGGATGATGGGAAGCCTCATGGCCGACCTCAAGGGGGTGCACGACAGCATCAATTTTTCGTTGAAATCGAGCGGCAAGCCTGAGCTCAGCGAAGACGGGCTGCTCATCAAACTCTTCGAGGAGGTGGAATATGTTTGGCCGAAGCTCGGATACCCGCCACTGGTAACCCCTTACAGCCAGTATGTGAAAAACATCGCCCTGCTCAACGTGATGCAGATGGCCAAAGGGGAGGAACGCTATTCGATGATGGACGACAACTCCTGGAACATGGTGCTGGGCAAGGCCGGCAAGCTGCCCGGACCGCTGGCCCCCGAGATCATTGAACTGGCAAGGAAACAGGGACGCGAATTCTATGATGGCGTGCCCCAGGATTTTTATCCCGACGCCCTCGACAAATACCGAAAGGAGATGAAGGATCTTGGATGGGAAACCGGGGAGGATGATGAAGAACTCTTCGAGTTTGCCATGCACGAAGACCAGTACCGCGATTATAAGTCGGGCGCGGCCAAACAGCGTTTCGAGGCCGACCTGGCAAAGATGAAAGCAGAAAAAACAGCAACAAAAATCAGTGTAGCCGTGGATACAAAAACAGCACCCAACAGGGATTCATACAATAAAAAGGAAGTGGACAAGGAAGTGGCCATGGTGGCCTACCTGCTCTATACCCTGAATACGGAGAAAAAGGTGAACGAGTACAAACCGAAAAGTATCGATGTGTGGAGCGATATCGGCTTCTGGCGAAGCCGGCAGACGGTCGACTTCAGCTACAACGACAGGATCATCGAAGTGCCGGTGAAGAAAGGGCAGGACGGGACCTGGGAATTCCTCATTTCCGGTGATACCTACACGGCAAAGATGGAATATATCGATGCAGGGGAGATCGACTTCAAACTTGGTGATGATCATTTCTTTGCCCAGATCGCTGCCGGCGACGGGGATAATGCAAAGGTGATCATCAATGGCGGGGAATTCCAGATGCACCGCACCGACCTTCTCGAAACGGAGCTGTCGGCTGCCGTGGGCGGCGATACCCTCGACGATGGCAAATTCATCGTTTCGCCCATTCCCGGGAAGGTGTTCAAGATCAACGTGAAGGAAGGCAAGAAGATCAAGAAGGGCGATATCGCCATTGTGATCGATGCCATGAAGATGGAAAACAACATTACGGCAAAAAAAGATGCCCTGGTTAAAAAGATACTGGTGAAACTCAACGAAATGGTGGAAGTGAACACGGCCTTGCTTGAAATGGAACTCCTGGATGACGGGAAAAAGGAAAATAAGCCGGTAGTAAAGAAAACAAAAGTCAAGAAATAACAGAACTAAAAACCTGATAAACCATGAATTTTGAGCTTACGGAAGAACAACAGATGATCCGTGATACGGTTCGTGATTTTGCCGAAAGAGAGATCAGGCCGCTTGCAAAAGACCTGGATGAAAAAGCCGAATTTTCGTATGAACTCACTGCCAAAATGGGCGAACTGGGCCTCTTTGGCATGTACCTGCCTGAGAAGTATGGCGGTCAGGGGCTCGACACCCTTTCGTACATCATCGCCGTGGAGGAGATCGCCCGCATCGACGGCTCGCAGGCAGCCACCCTTGCTGCACACAACTCCCTGGGCATCGGGCCGCTGTATTATTATGGCAGCGAGGAGCAGAAAATGAAATACCTGCCACCCTTATGCACGGGTAAAGCCTTATGGGGCTTTGGGCTCACCGAACCCAATGCGGGTTCCGACTCCCGCGGAACGAAAACAACGGCAAAGCTTGAAGGCAACGAATGGGTGATCGACGGCTCGAAGATATTTATTACCAACGGGTCGGCCGACATTAGCATTGGAAGCTCCGTTCAGGCCTTGAGTGGCGAAGAAAACGGAAAAAAGATCTTTACAACCATACTGGTAGAAAAAGGCACTCCCGGGTTTAAAACGGTTTCCATGCATGGTAAAATGATGTGGCGTGCCTCCGACACGGCCGAGCTGTATTTCGACAATTGCCGTGTCCCAAAGGAAAATCTGCTGGGAGAGATCGGGCAGGGTTCGAAGATCATGCTCAGCACCCTTGACAATGGGCGTCTTTCCATTGCCGCTATGGGACTGGGCCTGGCACAGGGCGCTTTTGAGCTGGCCCGCCAGTATGGCAATGAGCGCAAACAGTTCGGGAAGACCATCAACAGTTTTCAGGTAAACGCCTTCAAACTGGCCGACATGGCCCTGAAGATCGAGCTGGCCCGTAACCTGCTTTACAAGGCCTGCTGGCTGAAAGATGCCGGAAAACCCTTCGGCAAGGAATCGGCCATGGCCAAGCTTTATTGCTCTGAAATTGCCAAAGAGGTGGCCGACGAAGCCGTGCAGATCCACGGGGGCTATGGCCTGATGAAGGACTACGAGATCGAACGTCATTACCGCGACCAGCGCCTGCTGCAGATCGGCGAAGGTACTTCGGAGATCCAGCGGCTGGTGATATCAAGGTATGTGAACAGCTGATAATAATATAAGATATACCGCATCCTGCATCCAATTAATTATCATATCATATATTCTACAGATGGATTACAAACAACTCTGGACACCCACCCCCGGGCGATCCGGCCATTCGTGCATGAAAGATTTCATGGACCATGTGAACCGTAAATTCGGGTTTTCATTCTCGCTATACAACGAACTTTTCAGCTGGAGTATTGAGCACCCCGCTGATTTCTGGGGAACTTTCTGGCATTACAGCGGAATACGGTATTCAAAAGACTACGACCGGGTGGTGGATGACCCGAAGAAGATGCCCGGGGCCGGATGGTTCGAAGGGGCCCGGCTGAACTTCGCCGAAAACCTGCTGTCGCGCCGCGACGGCAAAACGGCCATTATTTTCCGCGGCGAAGCAGAAATTGAACGCCGCATCAGCTACGCTGAACTATACGGGCAGTCACATCGCGTGGCGGAAGCATTAAAAAGAATGGGTGTGACGAAAGGCGACAGGGTGGCGGGTTTTATCCCGAACATGCCGGAAGCCATCATCGCCATGCTGGGTGCCGCCTCCATCGGGGCTGTCTGGTCCTCTTCATCCCCCGACTTTGGCATCAAGGGGGTCCTCGACCGCTTCAGCCAGATCGAACCCAAAGTGATCTTTGCCGCCGACGGCTATTTTTACAAGGGAAAGAAATTCGATGCCCAGGAAAAACTGAAGGGCATCCTGGATCAGTTGCCATCGGTCGAAAAAGTGGTGCTGATCAATTATACCGGCAACGTCGATACATCTGCCATTGATCATGCCGTGAGCTGGGATGATTTTGCCGTGGCAGCAGAAGGGGAGATGACCTTCGAACAGCTCCCTTTCGACCATCCGCTTTATATCATGTATTCGTCGGGTACCACAGGCCTTCCCAAAAGCATTGTCCACTCCGCCGGGGGCACGCTCATACAGCACCTGAAAGAGCTCATGCTGCACAGCAACCTTCGTGATGACGACACCATCTTCTATTTCACCACCTGCGGATGGATGATGTGGAACTGGTTCATCAGCAGTCTGGCCGTGGGGGCAACGATTGTCTGTTACGATGGCAATCCCTTCCATCCCGGTCCGGATGCCCTCCTGCATATGGCTAAAGACCTTGATGTAACGATCTTCGGTACCAGCGCCAAATATATTGCCGGTCTTGAGAACGCCGGTGTTGTCCCCAAAAAAATCAGCGGTTTTCCTGCCCTGAAGGCCATTCTTTCAACCGGTTCCCCGCTCTCGAACGAGAGTTTTGAATATGTTTACAGGGAGTGGAAGGAAGATGTTCAGCTTTCATCCATTGCAGGCGGGACCGACATCATCTCCTGCTTCATGCTGGGCAACCCCATGCTGCCGGTATACATGGGTGAGATACAGTGCCGCGGCCTGGGTATGGATGTCGACAGCTTTGATGAATATGGCCAAAGCGTGACCGGTAAGCAGGGCGAGCTGGTTTGCAAAACCGCCTTCCCTTCCATGCCGGTTTATTTCTGGAACGATGCGGGGGGGAAGAAATACCACGACGCTTATTTCGATGTGTATGAAGGAATATGGCGGCATGGCGACTATATCCTGCTCAGCGCGCATGGCGGCATCACCATGTTCGGGCGTTCCGACGCCACCCTCAACCCCGGTGGGGTACGCATCGGCACCGCCGAAATTTACAACGTGGTTGAAAATATGGATGAGGTGGAGGATTCAGTCGTTATCGGCCAGCCCTGGGACGACGACGAACGGGTGGTGCTTTTTGTGAAATTGAATGAAGGGTACCGGCTAAACGATGAGCTGAAAACAAAGATCGCCAAACTCATCCGTAACAACTGCAGCCCGCGCCACGTGCCTGCAATCATCCTTGAAACGCCCGGCGTACCTTATACCTTAAATGGGAAGAAAGTTGAGATCGCCGTGAAGAAAGCCATCCTGGGACAGGAGATCAAAAATAAAGATGCACTCTCCAATCCCGAAGTACTGGATTATTTTGAAAAACTGAAGGGATTGGCATGATCGGGTTCCGGGTACGATTCCTATAGTTGATGGACACAGGAAGTAGTTCAGAGTTCAAAGTTCAGATTTCTGATTTCCCTATCTTTGCTTTCATGAAGAAGAAACACCTCCTCCTTTTATCCCTGCTTTCCGGCTTGCTGCTGGCGCTGGCCTGGCCCAGAGACGGTTTTACGGCCCTGATCTTCCTGGCTTTTGTGCCTTTGCTTTTTATCGAAGATCACATCAGCAAAAACAGGCATGATTTTCATCGCTTCGCGGTACTGGTATATACCTGGCCCGGTTTTTTACTCTGGAATGCCTTAACCACATGGTGGATATGGAATTCCACGGAAATCGGCGCCCTGGGAGCCCTGATCGCCAACTCCTTTTTTATGGCTGCGGTGTTTAACATTTACTCTTTTTCGAAAAAGAATATTTTTGGCGGCAGCCATGGCTATTTCATTCTTCCGTTTTACTGGATATGTTTTGAATACTGGCACCTGAACTGGGATATGAGCTGGCCCTGGCTTAACCTTGGCAACGCTTTTGCTCCTGTTCCCGACTGGGTTCAGTGGTATGAATATACGGGTAGTTTCGGAGGAACACTTTGGATACTGACCCTTAACATCCTTATTTATAATTTCATCAGGCAGGGATGGAAAAAGGACGGGCTTTTAAGGCAAAAGATCATTCAGGGCACGCTGTTGTTGGTGTTGCTTGCCGTCCCCTTACTGCTTTCGTGGAATATTTACCGGAATTACAGCGAAGAGAAACGACCGGTTGAAGTAATTGTGACCCAGGCCAACATCGACCCTTACCTGGAGCAATACAGCCTTCCGCCCCTGGAGGTGGTCAACAGGAACCTGGATCTGGCGAAAACCCTGGTTGATGAACAGACCAGTTTCGTGGTATGCCCCGAATCGTCCATTCAGGAACCCATATGGGAGCACCGATATCATTCCAGTCAGAGCCTGCAGCATATCAATAACTTTATCGCTGAACATCCCGGGCTCATCCTGGTAATCGGCGCTTCCACGTTCAGGGAATATTTCGACGGGGAGGAGGTTTCCTATACCGCCAGGAAATTTAAGGATGCAGATGCGTATTATGATGCCTACAATACGGTTTTTTTCCTCGATTCCTCGGAACGGCCTGAGGTTTACCATAAATCCAGGCTCACCCCGGGTGTGGAGAAGATGCCTTTTCCAAAATACTTTGGCTTTCTTGAACGGTTTGCCATCGATTTGGGTGGCACCGTGGGCAGCCTGGGCACCGACGAAGTAAGAAAGGTATTTGTTAGGAAGCATGACTCGCTCAGGGTTTCGGCGGTGATCTGTTACGAATCGGTTTACGGTGAATTCTTTGCCAGGTTTGCGCGTAACGGGGCAGAGTTGATCTTCATCGTGACCAACGACGGCTGGTGGGGCAACACGCCGGGCCACAGGCAGCATTTCATTTATTCGAGGCTGCGCGCCGTCGAAACCAGGAGAAGCATCGCCCGCTCGGCCAATACCGGAATATCGGCGTTTATCAACCAGCGGGGCGATATATTGCAGGAATCGGCATACTGGGTGCCGGCAGTCCTGAAACAATCCATAAACGCCAACAACCGGATCACCTTCTATACACATAATGGCGATTACATTGCCAGGATATCTGCCTTTGTTGCTGTTATGCTGCTGCTGATCTCCATCAGTCTTTTCCTGCAGAGGAGAAGGAAACCGGGCATATAGTTGTTTCCGGCGTGCATTTCATTAGAAAAAGGATCAGATTTCAGGACATTTTAAAAGCAGACATTAAATCTGGCTTGACATTACTCGTATTTTATTGCATTCACGGGGTTTGACCAGGCAGCCTTTACAATATGAAAACTAACGCTGAGCATCCCCACCCCAAGCGATAGCAGGCCGGCAATAATAAAGGCAGTAAAGCCGATTGTGACGTGAAAAGCAAAGTTTTGCAACCAGTTGTTCAGAAAAAACCATGCAACCGGTATCGCGATAACAAAGGCTATTGCAATGAGGATTGCAAAATCGCGGTAAAGCAAGCCCATGATGTTTGCCGTGGATGCACCCAGCACTTTGCGAATGCCGATCTCCTTTGTCCGTTGCTCGGCGATGAACGACGATAAGCCGAGCAGGCCCAGCAGGGCAATAAAAATGGTAAGCCCTGTTGCTATGCTGAATAATATTCCGAGGTTTTTTTCGGTTTTGTACATTTCGTCCCAGGTACCTTCCAGGAATCTGTAATTGAAAGGCCTGTTGGCACCGAAATCATTCCATTTCCCTTCAATAAAGCCGATGGTCTCAACCATTTGCTCCCCCTTGATGCGGATGCTCAGGTGGTATTTGTCGAAATTGGCGGGAAACAGCATCTGTGGCTGAACCTGGTTATGCAATGACTTAAAATGATAATCTTCAATTACGCCGATCACTTTCATTTTACGTCCTTCCTCACCGTCAAGTCCAAAACCATAGTTTACGATTTTCCCTATGGGGTCGTCTTCCCAGCCATAAGTTCTGATAAGGGCTTCATTCACCACTACCGCCTCCTCTTCATCGGTACCCATATCCTTCATGAATCCCCGCCCATGTTTGAATTTTATCTGGTAAACATCAAAATAATGATAATCGACAATGGTAATGATACTGGATTCATCGATCCATCCGCTGTCCCTTTCCATTCTGACAACCTGTATCCAGTTGTTGGAGCCCGGTACGCCTATGGAATTGGTTACCCCCACGATATTGGGGTTTTGCAGTAATTCTTCGCGAAACATGGAGGCTTTGGATCTGAAGGTGGAATCCTGTAATTCAAGGATCATCATGTTTTCCATCTTAAAACCCAGGTCTTTGTTTTTCAGAAAGTTCAGTTGCTGTGAAACGATAATGGTGCCAATGATCATGGCTGTGGCGATGAAGAACTGGAAAACCACCAGTATCTTCCTTAGGATGCCGCTGCCCCCGGTTCTGCCAACCGTTCCTTTTACTACGGTCACCGGGTTGAATGAGGAAAGGTAAAATGCCGGATAGCTGCCCGAGATGAGGCCGATGATCGTGGCAACCAGGATGATGCCGGCGATAAAGGCCGGATTGAGAAATACTTCATTGCTTACCGCTTTTCCCGCCAGCATGTTGAATTCGGGCAGCAAGATGTATACCAAAAATACCGCAATGATCAGCGAGATGTAGCTCAGCAGCAGGGATTCGCCCAGGAACTGCCCGATAAGCTGGCTTTTCTGGGCCCCTGAAACTTTTCGGATGCCCACTTCCCTGGCACGTCTGGCCGAACGGGCGGTGGCCATATTCATGTAGTTAATGGCTGCAATTAGCAGGATGAACAAGGCTATGGCAATAAAAATGTATATGAATGCCTTGTTCCCACTTGGCTGGTCAGATGAAAGGTGATCAGAGAAGTGCTGCCCGCTCAGGGGTGTCGACATCAGTTCAAAGCTGGCATGGATCTGGTCGCCGATGGGTTTCATGTATTTATCATAAAACCCGGGGAACTTGTCGTGGATGGACTGCATCCCGCTGTTTTCGTTCAGCATGAGATAAGTGTAAACGCCAATGTTCCAGAACCTGACAGGCTCCATACTGTTGAATTCTTCTTCTCCTGCCCTCGCTGCCAGGGTGGTTCCCGAGATCAGGGCATCGAACCTGAGATGCGAGTTTGAAGGGATGTCCTCCATTACCCCCGTCACCTTATATTGTCTTCCTTCGCCCGATTCGAGTATCATCCCCATGGGATCGGCATCGCCAAAATATTTATTTGCAATCGACCGGGTGAGTACAATCGAAAGAGGTTCTGTCAAACACTTTTTGGGATCGCCCATGATGAGCTTATGGCTGAACACATCAAAATATGTGGAATCAGTAAAATAGAAATCCTCTTCGTATGATTCTTTCTCCTTATTCCTGAACAGGGTATTCCCTGCACCATAGATCCTGACGAAGGTTTCTACTTCAGGGAATTCGAGTTTCAGGGCAGGGCCCATGGGAACCGGCACGATGGCAAATACCTCATTCTTTCCCGCGATGGTGAAATTCGATTCGATCCGGTAGATCCGCGATGCGTTTTCATGATATTCGTCGTATGAAAGTTCATCGCTGATATGCAGGAAAAGGAACATGAATGCCGTGAGGCCGACCGACAATCCAAGGATATTCAGGAAGGAGTAAAATTTGTTTTTTACCATGTTCCTGAATGCGCTTTTGAAGTAATTTCTGATCATGTGCTTGTTATTGTATCGGGTTTTTACAGGCAATCACTGTTATTGTCATACGGGTGGCCGGATGATGAGCAGTCCATGTTGTTCACCTGATATTTTCGGTGATGATCTGTCCGTCGAAGAGCCTGACGATGCGCCGGGCGTAACCGGCATCTCTTTGTGAATGGGTTACAATGATGATGGTGGTTCCCTCAATGTTAAGTGATTCGAGGAGGTTCATCACTTCCTCACCGTTGGCGGAATCGAGGTTTCCGGTTGGCTCGTCGGCCAGGATCAGATGCGGGTTGGCCACTACCGCCCGTGCAACGGCAACACGCTGTTGCTGACCTCCTGATAACTGCATCGGGAAATGCCTGCGCCGGTGTATGATCTGCATCTTTTCGAGCACTTCCTCCACCCGCTTCCGGCGCTGTGATCCCGGTATGCCCAGGTATATCAGGGGCAGTTCAACATTTTCCTGGACATTGAGCTCATCAATGAGGTTGAAACTCTGAAACACAAAGCCAATGTTTCTTTTCCTGAGCCTGGCGCGCTGTCGTTCGTTCAGGCCTGATACTTCCTTCCCGTTAAAATAGTATCTTCCTTTGCTGTGATCGTCGAGCAGCCCCAGTATGTTTAACAAAGTGGATTTTCCACATCCCGAAGGCCCCATGATGGCCAGGAACTCACCATTTTTAACCTCAAGGCTGACCTGGTTCAAAGCCGTGGTCTCAACTTCGTCAGTCCTGAATATCTTGCTTAGATTCTCTGTTTTAATCATTTTTATAACAGTTTAGTTTATGACGGTATTTTAGTAATTTGGTTACATCTTAATCATGTTTCAGTGTCTCTGCCGGCCTGGCACGTGATGCCTGCCAGGCTTTCAGAGAAGTGATGATGACAGCAGGCAGGATGGCGATCGATGCCCCGGCCAGGTATATCGTCAAGCTTGATTTTACATGGTAAGCGAATTGACCCAGCCATTCGTTGATCAGCAGCCAGGAAATGATCCATGCTATGAAGCTTGAAATAACGATGAGACGGAAAAACTCTCCGGATAACAATATGATGATGTGCCGGCTTTCTGCTCCCAATACCTTCCTGATACCGATCTCGCGGGTCCTTTTTTCAGCCATGAACGATACCAGCCCGAAAACACCAAGACTTGCTATGAACATGACGATGATCGTAAACAACATTGATAAAATGCTTAACTTGTTCTCATCATCGTATAGCTTGCCGAGTTCATCCTCAAGGAAGGTATATTCAAAAGGCCTGGACGGAGCATGGCTGAGCCAGACTTTACGGGTGTGATCGATTATTTCACGCTCATGGCCGGGTACATACCGTATTGCGATATGCTTCAGAAACCAGGCGATCTCGCGGGGATTTTCCTTCATGTTCAGAACAAAAGGCCCGGCTTCATCATGCAGGGAAGTGGCATTGAAGTTGTTTACAACACCGATTACCCTTTCATCACCATTCAGCGACCGGAATTTCTTTCCAATGGCCTCTTCGTTGCTGCTCCAGCCCATGTGTTTTACCATGGCTTCGTTAATGAGAATGCCGCTGAGAGGGTCGGTTTTTATGGCTTCATCATAATCCCTTCCTGCAAGGATCTCAAGGCCGAAGCTTTCGACAAAGTCCCACATTACAACCAGGGCCGGGTAAAACTGCCACTGATCTTCCGGAAACCCCTCCGGCCTGAACTCATGGGTGTTGTGTGCCGTCCCAATGAGGTCGTCCATGGCCGTAACTTTCAATACCCGGGGATCCGTAAGCAATTCCTTTCTGAATGAATCATAATCCCTGGAAATGGGAGTCCTGTTCACCGGTAAGATCAGGATGTTTTCCTTGTGAAAACCAAGCCTGCTGTTCTTTAAATATTGTAACTGGCTGAAGATTAAGATGGTTCCAATAATCAGGCTGATGGCGATCGTAAATTGGATCACCACCAGGACCTTCCTTGCGAAACCACTGCTGCCAATCCTGTATTTTTCTCCCCGGAGAACATTCAAGGGCCGGAAGGCAGTCAGGTAAAAAGCCGGATACAGACCTGAAATGATCCCTGTTACAAGCCCGAGCAGGATCAGAGACCCGAGAACACGGACATCCATCAGCAATGAAAGCTGATATGACTTGCCGGTAAAACTGTTGAAAGCCGGCATGGATAATTCAACAATAACGATTGCCAGGATAAGGGCAATATAGGTTAGGATCAGTGATTCGCCCAGGAACTGTCTTATCAGCCGCCCTTTGGTGGCCCCGATCGCTTTTTTTATTCCGATTTCCCGGGCACGGCTTCCTGCAGTGGCTGTGGAAAGATTCATAAAATTTATTACTGCGATCAATAGCAGGAAAACTGCGATGGATACCAGTATCAGGATATATGAACGATTACGGTTTTGCTCTATCTCGTAGTCAAGCCTCGAGTTCAGATGTATCTTCGTCAGAGGCTGAAGGTACAGGCTGACATTTGCTTTTTCCGCATCATAAAAATACTTTTCAACAAAACCGGGAAATTTTTCTTCCAGGCTGCACGGATCAGCCCCGGAGTTGAGGAGCAGGTATGTCCAGCAAGGATTCCATACCCAGCTGCGGGGCAGATGACCGCCATAAAGAGCCCGCACAGACGACATGGAGCCAAGGAAGTCGAAAGTGAAATGCGATTGTGAGGGGACATCCCTGATCACCGCACTCACTTTAAGCGGAACCCTGTCTTCGAATAGAATGATCTCTCCCATCGGGTCTTCAAGGCCGAAATACTTCCTCGCCATCGATTCCGTAATAACTACCGAATTGACTTCATTTAAAGCTGTTTTGGGGTCGCCTGCCAGGAAGTGGTGGTCGAAAATGTTAAAAAAGGTAGAATCCGCAAAGAAAAACCTGCGCTCGTTAAATTTGTTCTCACCATATTCAACAAGACTCTGTGAAGCCTGAAAGTTAAAAATCCGGCAAATATTCTCTACCAGGTCGGGGTATTCTTCCTTCAGGGTAAAGGCGACCGGAAACGGAAGGCTGGCTGAATTTTCACCCACACCTTCAAAATCGTAAAGCTGCGCAATGCGGTATATGTCAGAAGCACGTTTGTGATGCTTATCGTATCCGGTCTCGTCAATCACATACATCATGATCAGGATAAAACTGGCAATGCCAATGGCTAGTCCTGCAATGTTTATCAGCGAATAAACCTTTCGGTTTACCAGGAACCGGAATGCTGTCTTAAAAAATGTGAAAAACATTTTTTCTTATTGTTATTCCGCTATCCGGTGAAATATCTTTCCAACGATCTTCCAGCCCTCGTCGAAGCGGTAAAACATCAGGTAGTCGGTAAATATTATTTCACCGCTCCTGCTGAGATGGATTTTGGCAACTGCTGCATCCCCCGTTATATCAATGAATTCAAAATCACAATGTGTCAGCACTTGCTCATCCGGCAGGCCGGGATCTTTCATGTTCCTGCTACGGGTCATGGAAATCCAGTTATAGATCGGCAGTTTGTTTACCATGCTGTTTTGCAGGATCAGCAGATCGAAACCTTCAAAAAACCCTTTTCGTGTGATTTCCAGGTCGCCTTTGTTGTGCAGGCCGTCGACATATGCGGTCAGCACCAGTTCTCTGATGGCATCCCGGTCGTTCTTTACGGATTGCTGGCCTGCCAAAACGAAACAGGCCATGAAGCATGCAATGAGTAATGTCAGATTTTTCATGTTTTGAATGTTTAAATATTTGTTATTGATTTAATTCAAAAGTATATATCCTGGCAGAATTCCCCGGGGTTCTTATTAAATGCTGTTTTTATGCCTGCGGGATGATAAAAACTCGTTGCTGTCATCAGAATGTTATGTATGCGTATGCGTTTGCTGATACCCTCGGTGCTCATATGAAATATTTTGGCTTTACAGTCTGGTTTTCGTTTTCTTTCTGCTTTTTTGGCTCAGGTTTTTTCGGTTTATGTTTTTCTTCGAAACATTAGCGGGATGTTTCCTTTGTCCGGTCCGCCAATCTCAATCAATTCCCATTCTTTATCGTATCTTTCGATCTTTTTTTTCAACACGGGTACCGGGTTGCCCGGGCCGTCATCATTGCCTTCCCAGGCAAGCAACTCCACCCTGTATTGCAGGGTCTTCTTCCGGCCGTTGATTCTTACATCAATTTCAATATTCTGATCGGGATCAATTTCCGGTATGAGGATAACAACTTCTTTCATGGCTTTATGCATTTGAATATTAACTGGTTCAGTCCCTGAATACAAGCTTGTCTTTACCGCCAAATGACTTATAGGATGATACGATTACTTTTTCACCTGCTTCAAGCCCGTTTTTCACTTCATAGAAGCGTGTATTTTGCCTGCCGATGCTGATCTCCCTTTTATTGGCAAAGCGGCCTGTCGGGTCAATCACATAGATCCAGTTGCCGCCGGTTTCCTGGAAGAAACCGCCACGTTTAACGATCAATGCGTCGTCGGCACTGCTGAAGATTACCCTGAGCTGCACTGTTTGCCCCCGCTTCAGCGATTCCGGCGTTTCTTCTGTAAAAAGAAGATCAACTTCGAAAGTACCTCCGCTTACATTGGTGTAGATCTTGCTGATATTCAGCCGGTAGGTTTTTTTGCTCAGGTCAAACTCCGCTTCCTGCCCTGCAAAAACCCTTGCAATGTATCGTTCATCGATCCGGGCTTTGAGCTTATAGCCATCCTGCATGTCGATTTGCCCAAGATGTTCGCCTGCCTGCTTGATCTCGCCGATCTCCGCACCGAAAGCGGATAATTTGCCATCAACCGGTGCTTTTACATTCAGACTCTCAATGGTTTTGCGCAGTAATTCCAGGTTTTCCCCCATTCTTATGATCGACTGATTGATCTGTGAGATCTGTTTGTGTGCAAATACAGAGTCAAGCTTCTGAAGTTCCCTGCTGAGTTCAAGCTGGCGTTTCAACCCAAAGTATTCAAGTTCGGCATCTTCCCATTCCTTTTGCGAGATGAGTTTATCGCGGATGAATTGTTTTTTCCTTTCATAATCGATCCCGGCAAGCTGCAAACGGTAACTTAATTCGGCAATTTCTTTTTCCCTGTTAAATTTGTTCTGCTCCAGGCGGATCTTGGTATTTTGCAGGTTGTTGATTGCATCAAGCATACGGGTTTCCTGTTCCATGGTGCTCAACTCCATATTGGCATTCATCAACTTTAAAATGGGGTCGCCTTTTTTAAGCAAAGCACCGTCTTCTACGTAAACAGTTTCAACAATGCCTCCCTGAATCGCATCGATATACACCGTATTCCTGGGATATACCACCCCGTCCACGGGGATAAATTCCTGGAACTTATCTTCGCTGACTGTTGCAATGCTCAATTGTTCCCGGTATACATATAGCTTGCTTTGCCTGTCTCTGAAAAACAGCAGGTAAACAAAAGAAAAGACCAGCAGTGCAATGCCCGCTATAACGACAATGCGCCTGATTGTCCATTTTTTCTTCTTTATTGGTCTGTCCATGCTCATAAAAACAATTTTAAATTATTTTAACTAATTCTGTGCCATTAATTGTAATTGGTTTTTATACAATATCTTATATAATGCCTGCCGGTTCAATCCTGTCATGTTTGTTCGTTATCGGGCAGCACCGTGTACATATACGTACATTATTTTTACCTTTACCTCTCCGTGAAACCGGTTTCACTGCTTTAACATTAAGAACATGGATAAAACTGATGCCAGGATACTGATCATCGACGACGACAAGGATATATTGCTGGCTGCAAAGCTATTCCTGAAGCAGCATTTCGGCATTGTGCATACGGAAAGCGATCCGGAAAATATTCCTGGATTGATGCAAAACGAACATTATGATGTGATCCTCCTTGATATGAATTTCTCTCGCGATGCCACTAGTGGGAAGGAGGGATTTATCTGGCTGAACCGCATCCTTGAGATCGATCCTTCAACGGTGGTCATACTGATTACCGGATATGGCGATATTGAACTGGCGGTACAGGGAATCAGGGAAGGTGCCACCAATTTTCTGTTAAAGCCCTGGGATAATAAGAAACTGGTTGCAACCATCGCCACCTCTCTGCAATTGCGTAATTCGAAGATAGAACTCGAAAACCTCCGCAGCCGGCAAAAGGTAATAATTGCCGATCAGAACCGGGTGCAACGCGATATAATTGGTAATGCGCCGGCTATGCAAAAGGTAATGGATATGGTATACAAGGTGGCGGCTACGGAGGCAAATGTCCTGATCCTGGGTGAGAATGGAACCGGTAAGGAACTCATCGCAAGGGCAATCCATATGGCTTCTCCTCGTAATAATGAGATTTTTGTCAGCGTTGATCTGGGAGCCATAACCGAGTCGCTTTTCGAAAGCGAACTGTTTGGGTTTAAAAAAGGAGCCTTCACAGATGCCAAAGAAGACAGGGCAGGACGTTTCGAAGCAGCCAATAAGGGAACCATTTTTCTTGATGAGATCGGAAACCTCTCCCTCCCTTTACAGTCAAAGCTCCTAAGCGTGCTGCAAAGCCGCCAGGTAGTAAGGCTGGGTACAAATCAGGGAATTAACATCGATGTCAGGTTGGTTTGTGCCACCAATATGCCCCTCCACCAAATGGTGAAGGAAGGAAAGTTCAGGCAGGACCTGCTTTACAGGATTAATACCGTGGAAATACTCATCCCTCCGCTCAGGGAACGTAAAGAAGATATTCCTGCCCTGGCTGATTATTTTCTCGATATTTATTGCCGGAAATACAAATTGCTCCGGAAAAGGCTGAATGCCATAACACTTAAAAGGCTCGAAAAACATCATTGGCCGGGAAACATCCGCGAGCTGCAACATGCCGTTGAAAGGGCTGTTATCATGAGTGAATCAAATATCCTCGAACCGGGCGATTTCTTTCTTTCTTCCACAGATCCATCAGCCGACGAATATATCAATGCCTCCGAAATCAAGCTTGGTGAAGCAGAAAAAATACTGATCCGCAAAGTTATTGACAAGCATGGGGGCAATATCAGTAAAGCAGCAAAGGAGCTGGGGCTCACACGGGCCTCGCTTTACCGCAGAATCGAGAAACATGGTATTTAAACGCTTTCGCATACAGGTTGTTCTGCGGCTGCTGATCATGACAGCATCCATATTCTTGTTATTTTACCTGCCCGAAATTATCGGATTTAACCTCACAAGCGTCATCCTGATTCTTCTGATACTTGGACAGTTCATATCCTTGCTTCGATATGTTGAAATTACAAACCGGAAACTTACGCGTTTCCTGAAAAGTGTCAGGTACTCCGACTTTACAAGCTCTTTTTCCGAACACGGACTTGGTAGAAGTTTTGATGAACTGAACCATGCTTTTATGGAAGTGATCGATGCATTTAAGAAATATCGCGCAGAAAAGGAAGAGCATTTTCAGTATCTGCAAACTGTGGTGGAACATGTGAGCATGGGCATCATTGCATACAACCGCAATGGCAAAGTGGATCTCTTCAATAATGCCGCCAAACGCCTGCTTGGGACAGGGGGTATTCGAAGCCTGCATGAACTGGCCGGCCTGAAAGAAGAACTGCCTGAAATCCTGCTGGGGATGAAAGGGAATGACCGTACGCTTATCCGCATTTATGTTGAAAATGAACTCTTGCAATTGTCTGTTTATGCCACCGAATTCAGGATGCGGGGCGAAGAGTATATTCTCGTTAGCCTGCAGGACATCAGCTCCGAGCTTGACGAAAAGGAAATAGAATCGTGGCAGAAGCTGATCAGGGTGCTTACCCACGAAATCACCAATTCTATCACGCCTATTTCTTCACTGGCTGCCACGGTGCGGGAAATGCTTCTCGAAGAGGATGAAGGCAAGTTGCTTATCAGGGCTATTGATGCCGAAGACATGGAAGGAATCAGGGGAGCTATAGAGACCATACAGAAAAGGAGCCAGGGCTTGCTGAATTTTGTTGAAGTATACAGGAACCTGACCCGTATACCCAAACCAAATTTCAGGTACTTTAAAATTGCAGAGATCTTTGACCGGGCCGGGAGACTGCTCAAACCCAAAATGGACGAACTGGGGATCGAATGCACAGTCAGGGTTCTTCCGCCAGCCCTCATGGTTACAGCCGACCCCGACCTCGTTGAACAGGTGGTCATCAACCTGCTGATGAATGCCATTGATGCAGTAAAAAATGAGGAAAAACCGGAAATACACATACTGGCCTCTGTCAATGATAAGAATCGTGTGGTCATCGATTTCAGGGACAATGGCACCGGTATCAAACCCGACATACTGGATAAGATATTCATGCCCTTCTTTACATCCAAAAAGCATGGATCCGGCATCGGTTTAAGCCTTGCCAGGCAAATTATGTACCTGCATAAGGGAACGATAGGAGTAAAGTCGAAACCCGGCGAAGGAACACTGTTTACATTAATATTTTAACCATGAAAAATAAAGAAGCACAATCTGTTCATGAATTGCATCCCTTATTAAAGAAGCGCTGGAGTCCGCGTGCCTTCGACGGGAAGATGATCGAAAACGAAAAGTTGCTGCGTATCCTGGAGGCTGCGCGCTGGTCGCCCTCGGCATCAAACCATCAGCCCTGGGCATTTGTTGTCGGAAAAAAAGGGAGCCAGACCTGGCAGGATATTTTTGATACGCTCATTGAGTTCAACCGGATGTGGGCGGTACACGCCCCTGTCCTCATCCTGAATTGCGGTATAACCACGGCGCAGGAACCTCCGGTTCAAAATGCCTGTTGGCAGTATGATCTTGGCCAGGCAGTGGCCCATATGAGCATTCAGGCCATGCACGAAGAGGTATATGTGCACCAGATGGCGGGCTTTGATCCTGAGAAGGCTGCCGGTCTGATGGACCTTCCGGGTAACTACAAGGCCTTTACAGTCACAGCCATGGGCTATTTGGGCGATCCCGGGATCCTGCATCCACGTATGCAGAAAACGGAAACCGCTGCCCGCGAAAGAAAAGAAATGGATACCTTTGTATCCTGCGGCCCGTTTGGAAAAGGATCCCTGTTATCCTGCTGAGCCATCATGCCCTGAAAAAAATGATGAAATGATGAAAAATATATCATTCTCCCTCTTAGCATTTGCAATACTGTTGTTTGCCTCCTGTGGTCGCGAACAGAAAAGCCCGGAAAAGACATCATCCCCGCCTTTACCCCGGGTGGATGTCCCGTCGTTTTCCGCCGATTCTGCTTATGCATACGTCGAACGGCAGCTTGCTTTCGGCCCCAGGGTCCCCGGAAGTGAAGCACATGCCGCCTGTGCAGACTGGATGGAACATACCATGAAGAGGTTTACGGATGATGTGGTGGTGCAGCCATTCAGGGCCAGGGCATACAACGGCGAGGTGCTGCGCGGGAAAAATATCATTTCCTCCTTTAATCCTGAGAAGCGTATACGGATCCTTCTTTGTGCCCACTGGGATTCGCGGCCCTATGCCGACCATGATCCCGATCCGGCAAACCACCGCCTGCCCATCGACGGTGCCAATGATGGTGCCAGCGGCGTGGGCGTGCTGATCGAAGCGGCACGGCAGTTCAGCATGCAGACCCCTGAAATAGGCGTCGATATCATTTTTTTCGACCTTGAAGACTATGGCCCTCCGCAGGATGTGCAAAGCCACGGCAGTGAAGACTATTGGGGACTGGGTTCACAGTTCTGGTCGAATAACCCGCATAAGACAAATTACCGGGCCCGGTACGGGATTCTGCTCGATATGGTCGGCGTAGCCGATGCCACTTTCCTGATGGAAGGATTCTCAATGTTCTATGCCCCCTCTACAGTCAAAAAAATATGGGACCTGGCAGCCGACCTGGGATATGGCGACTATTTCCTCCCCGAACGCGGCGGCTATATTACCGACGATCATTATTATGTAAACAAGATCATCAACATCCCGACCATCAACATTATCCACCTGGAGAAAGATGCAGGTAACCACAGTTTCTTTGAACACTGGCATACCATTAATGATAACCTTGAACATATCGATAAGGCCACCCTGCAGGTAGTGGGCGAAGTGGTGTTACATGCCGTATACCGGGAAAGAATCTAAAACCCGCCTACAACAGTTCATTGGCCAGGTTGGCCAGGTCTGACCGCTCACCCTTTTCCAAAGTCACGTGCGAGTATATGTCGTGATGCTTGATCTTGTCGATCAGGTACGACAGGCCATTACTCTGTGCATCCAGGTATGGCGTGTCAATCTGGAAGATGTCGCCTGTAAAGATGATCTTGGTGTTCTCCCCTGCCCGTGTGATGATGGTCTTTACCTCATGAGGGGTCAGGTTCTGGGCCTCATCCACTATAAAGCACACATTGGAGATGCTCCTGCCGCGAATGTAAGCGAGCGGTGTGATCACCAGCTTTTCCTGGTCGAGTGCATCGGTGATCTTTTTGTATTCACGGTCTTTTTCACTGAACTGGTTCTGGATGAACTTCAGGTTGTCCCACAAAGGCTCCATATAGGGGTTGAGCTTGGATGAGATGTCGCCGGGCAGGTAACCGATGTCCTTGTTGCTGAGCGGCACAATTGGCCGGGCCAAATATATCTGCTTGAAATTCTTTTTCTGGTCAAGGGCGCCTGCCAGCGCCAGCAAGGTCTTGCCCGTGCCTGCAATACCCTGCAGTGTAACCAGTTTCACTTTCGGATTTCCGATGGCATGAAGGGCAAAGACCTGTTCGGCATTCCTGGGCATGATGCGGTAGGCCGGGTGCTTCTCGATCCGCTCGATCCGCTCAAGAACCGGGTTGTAATATACCAGTGCCGAGGTGCGGTTATTCTTGAGAATGAAATAATGGTTCGGGATCGGGTTGTCAATGCCGATATCGCCAGGCAGGCAAAAGCCATCGGCATAAATGCTGTCGATTACCTCCCTGCTCAGCCCTTCGATAATCGTTTTACCCGTATACAATGAATCAAGGTCCTTGATCTTGCCGGTTTCAAAATCCTCAGCGGGAATGTTCAGCGATTTGGCTTTGAGCCGCAGATTGATATCCTTGGTTACCAGCGTGACCTTTTTTTCGGGATGCTCTTCGCACATGGTCAGGGCTGCATTCAGGATGCGGTGGTCGGCAGTGTTCTCGCCAAAAACCCGCGTAGCATCCAGCGCATCGGCACGCTCCTGCATGATCACCTTGAAATAGCCGTGCTTGGGCTGATCAATGGGGATCCAGTTCTGGAGAGAGTTGTTTTTCGAAAGGCGGTCCATGATACGGATAAACTCCCGCGCTTCAAAGTTTTTCGTGTCGTTTCCCTTTTTGAAATGATCGAGTTCCTCAAGAACGGTGATCGGGATGGCCACATCATTGTCTTCAAAACTGTAAATGGCATTGTGGTTGTAAAGGATCACCGAAGTGTCGAGGACAAAGATCTTCTGCTGCTTCTTCTTTCTGGGCATGGCATCGGATTTTATACCATAAATCAACAATAATTTGATGAGAAAATTACCCTGGTCGCCGGCTTTTTATCAAGTGGGGCTTGTTCATAAAAAAAACATCCCCCGGGATGCCTTGTGCAGGTTAAGTTTCGCCAATGATATCCCCCTCCCTGAATTAATTGCTATTTTTGTGGAAAGCTTCTTGTATGCCCGTTCAAAAAAAACTATTCCTGCTCGATGCCATGGCTCTCATCTACCGGGCCTATTTCGCACTGAATAAAAACCCCCGGATCAACTCAAAGGGAATGAATACGTCGGCCGTGCTGGGGTTTGCCAATACCTTGTGGGATGTGCTTAAAAATGAGCAACCCACCCATATCGGCGTGGCCTTCGATACCATGGCGCCTACATTGCGGAAGGAAGGTTTTACCGAATACAAGGCCAACAGGGAGAAAATGCCGGAAGATATCGCCATTGCACTGCCATACATCATGCGCCTGATCGAAGCTTTCAATATCCCGATACTGGCGGTTGACGGCTACGAAGCCGATGATGTGATCGGGACACTGGCCAGGCAGGCCGAAGAAGATGATTTCAGGGTTTATATGATGACCCCCGACAAGGATTTCGGCCAGCTGGTTTCCGATAATGTTTTCATATATAAACCGGCCCGGATGGGAAATAAACCGGAAGTTCTGGGGGTAAAGGAAATTTGTGAAAAATACGGCATCAGCCGGCCCGAACAGCTCATCGATATACTCGGGCTTTGGGGCGACACATCCGATAACATACCCGGGGTGCCGGGTGTAGGGGAAAAAACTGCGGCCAGGCTCATATCGGAGTTCGGAAGCATGGAAAACCTGCTTCAAAATACTGAAAAACTAAAGGGCAAGCTAAAGGAGAACCTCGAAAAATATTCGGCACAGGCCCTTATGTCAAAGCAACTTGCCACCATCATTATGGATGTGCCTGTCGGGTTCGATCCGGATGCCCTGAAACATTCGGGCCCGGATTTGAATGCACTCAGCGAATTGTTTTCGGAACTTGAGTTCAGGGCTTTTGCGAAGAGGGTTTTCAACGATGAAGGTTTGCGGGGCGATGAAGGGGAGGAGCCGGAAACTGAAAACGGCACCGACCTTTTCAGCAGTGCCGGTGTTGAATTGCCTCAAAATAAACTGCTTTCCCTGGAGCAGGTCGACCACCGGTATCACCTGGCCGACACCCCTGAAAAATGTCAAAAACTGGCCGAATACCTGGCCCGGGCAGGCTCCTTTTGTTTTGATACGGAAACCACCGGGCTGGACTCGAACAATACAGAGCTGGTGGGATTGTCATTTTCATGCGAAAAAGGCGAAGCCTGGTATGTCCCGGTTCCGGATAATTACCAGGAAGCAGTCAACACCCTGCAGGTTTTCAGGTCTTTACTGGAAGATGTAAAGATTGCGAAAACAGGACAAAACCTGAAATTCGATATATCCGTTCTGAAATGGTATGATATAGAGGTAAAGGGCCCGCTTTTCGACACCATGATCGCCCATTACCTGATCGAACCCGATATGCGGCACAACCTTGACGTTCTCGCCGAGACATATCTCGGTTACCGGACCATACCCATCGAAAGCCTCATCGGTAAAAAAGGCAAAAACCAGTTGAGCATGCGCACGGCCGATCTTCAAAAAGTAAAGGATTATGCCTGTGAAGATGCCGACATTTCCTGGCAACTCCGGGAAGTATTTCTGCCGATGCTGGAAAAGGCCGGGCTATTGAAGCTTTTTGAAAATATGGAAATGCCGCTGATTCCCGTGCTTGCTTCCATGGAGGCCGAAGGGGTAAGGCTGGAAAGGGCAGCGCTTGATGAATTTTCAGGTGAACTGGAGGAGGAGATCACCAAACTCGACCGGGACATCAGGGAAATGGCAGGGGTCGAATTCAATATTGCCTCACCAAAGCAACTCGGCGAGGTCCTCTACCAGAAACTGAAAGTGACCAATAAACCGAAACTGACAAAAACAAAACAGTTTTCGACCAGTGAGGATGTACTCACTTCCCTGTCCGAGAAACACCCCATCATCGGCTTAATACTGGATTACCGTTCGCTCACCAAACTGAAATCAACCTATGTTGATGCACTTCCCAAATTGATCAACCCGCGCGACAAGCGTATACATACCTCTTATAACCAGGCCGTGGCTGCCACGGGCAGGCTGAGCTCCAATAACCCCAACCTGCAGAACATACCCATACGCACTGATAAAGGCCGTGAGATCAGGAAGGCTTTTGTACCCAGGAATAAGGATTATATCCTGCTGGCGGCAGATTACTCACAGATCGAATTGCGCATTATTGCCGAACTGAGCAGGGACGAGAACCTAATCGATACCTTTGTTAAAAAACAGGATGTGCATACGGCTACGGCTGCAAAGATCTATGGTGTGCCGCCCGGAGCGGTAAGCCCGGAGATGCGGCGCAATGCCAAAACCGTCAATTTTGGCATCGTTTACGGTATTTCCGCATTCGGATTGTCGGAACGCCTGGGCATATCCAGGACGGAAGCGGCATCCGTCATCGACCAGTATTTTAAAAAGTACCCCGGCCTCAGGCAGTATATGGAACAGACCATCCGCTTCGCCCGGGAAAACGGGTACGTGGAAACCATCATGGGACGCAGGAGGTACCTGCGCGATATCAACTCGGCCAATGCCACCGTCAGGGGCTTCGCCGAGAGAAATGCCATCAATGCCCCCGTGCAGGGATCATCTGCCGATATGATCAAGATCGCCATGATCAATATCCATGAAGCCATTCTGGCCGGTAAAATGAAATCCAGAATGATCCTCCAGGTACACGATGAACTGGTATTTGATGCACACCGCGAAGAGGTGAATGCCCTGAAACAAACCGTAATGGAAAAAATGAAAACAGCCATTCCGATGTCAGTCCCGGTCGAAGTTGAAATCAACACCGGCGAAAACTGGCTCGAGGCCCATTAAGTTCGGGTGTTTTTTGGCAACATATTGTAAGATCCTCAAATACAAAGGTATAAGCGGTCATCTTCTTCTTGCCAAATATTAAGCCAGGGTTAAAAAATTATCAAAAAATTGTTAATAAAAAGTTTTTTCTTTCCCGGTTGCTCATTAACCAGTCATTTATAATTTTTCAACGGCAGGGTGTTGATAAAAATTCAACAGGCTGCCTGAAGATTGCCTTATATTAGTAAACGCATTCCGCAACCCCAGTCTAAATTTAAAGCCGTTGTAAAGCAAAGGGTTGTATTTTTTTATCTTTTTAAACAAACAGCATATGGAGCTCACAAACGATCTTTTTGTAAATATTGAAAAGGAAACGGATCAGGAAAAGGAGAATATTTACGGTGAGGTTTTGCAAGTTCGTTCCAGGGCGGATGTAAAACCTGAGCCGCTTGTAAAGGAAAAAGAGATGGCTGATGAAAAGCAGAAAACCGAACAGAAGGATCAGGCTCCCGGGCTTAAACCGTATTTACCTGAAGAAGTACTCGTAAAATCAACCGAGTATTTCGGAGGCGATACTTTGGCCGCCAATGTCTGGATGAACAAATATGCCCTGAAAGACAGCTCGGGCAATATTTACGAACTTACTCCCGACGACATGCACTGGCGTATCGCCAGGGAAATTGCACGCATAGAGCAAAAATATCCAAACCCCATGCCGGCCGGCGAGGTCTACGAACTGATAAAGGATTTCAGGTATATCATCCCGCAGGGTAGCCCCATGGCAGGCATTGGCAACAATATGCAAATATCCTCCCTGTCGAATTGCTTCGTCATCGGCAATGATGGTAATTCCGATTCTTACGGCGGCATCCTGAAAATCGACCAGGAACAGGTGCAACTGATGAAACGCCGCGGAGGCGTTGGCCACGACCTTTCGCATATCCGGCCTACCGGAAGCCCGGTCAAAAACTCGGCCCTTACATCAACCGGTATCGTTCCGTTTATGGAACGCTACTCCAATTCAACCCGGGAAGTGGCTCAGGACGGAAGAAGGGGTGCCCTGATGCTTACCATTTCGATAAAACATCCCGATGCCGAAAGGTTTATCGATGCCAAACTGCAGGCAGGAAAGGTTACCGGAGCCAACGTTTCAGTGAAGATCGATGACGAATTCATGAAGGCCGTGATCGAAAAAAAGCCTTACAGGCAGCAATATCCCGTCAACTCCCCAAATCCGTTATTCGTACAGGAAATTGATGCGGTAAAACTCTGGGAAAAGATCATACATAATGCCTGGGCATCAGCCGAACCCGGCGTGCTTTTCTGGGATACCATTTCCAGCGAGGCAATCCCCGACTGCTATGCCGACCTGGGCTTTAAAACGGTTTCCACAAACCCCTGCGGGGAAATACCCCTCTGCCCCTACGATAGCTGCCGCCTGCTGGCAATCAACTTATACAGTTATGTCGAGCAGCCTTTCACGGAAAATGCCATCTTCAATTCCGACAAGTTTACCGAACATGCCCATAAAGCGCTGCGGATCATGGATGATATCATCGACCTGGAAGCCGAAAAGATCGATGCCATCATCGCCAAGATCGACAGCGACCCTGAAGCATACGAAATAAAACGGGTAGAACGGAATATGTGGGAAAATATCCGAAAAAAGACCCTTGAAGGCAGAAGGACCGGGATCGGAATTACCGCCGAAGGCGATATGCTGGCCGCCCTGGGCAGCAGATACGGATCCGATGCTGCCATCAATTTCTCGACCGAAGTGCATAAGCTGCTGGCCCTGGAAGTATACCGCGCATCGGTCAACCTGGCTAAGGAAAGAGGATCATTCCCCATTTTCGACATCAACAGGGAAATGAACAACCCTTTCATCAACAGGATCAGGGAAAACCTTCCCGGTGTTTATGAAAACATGAAGAAACATGGCCGCAGGAATATTGCCATGCTCACCATTGCACCCACTGGCAGCGTCAGCATATGTACGCAAACAACTTCGGGCATCGAGCCGGTCTTCATGGTCAATTACAAGCGGAGAAGAAAGGTAAACCCCAACGATAAAAATGTTAATGTCTCTTTCACTGATGAAGTGGGCGATGCATGGGAAGAATATATCGTATTCCACCCCAAATTTGAATTGTGGCTGAAGGTAAATGGCTACGACCCCGAAGAAGTCAAGGCCATGGATGACGAAGCCTTGCAGGGTATTATTAAGAAATCACCTTACCACAAGGCCACTTCCGCCGACATCGACTGGGTGAGCAAGGTGCGTATGCAGGGTTCCGTACAGAAGTGGGTCGATCACTCAATCAGCGTTACGGTTAATGTCCCCGAGAGCGCTACGGAAGAACTGGTAAGCGAGATCTATCAGACTGCCTGGGAAAGCGGCTGCAAGGGAATGACCATCTACCGCGAAAATTCACGTTCGGGAGTGCTCGTCAGTAAGGATAAGAAAGAACAATCCCAGAAAAGTAAATTTCCCGAAACAACCGCCCCTCCCCGTCCCAAGGCACTGGAGGCTGAGGTGGTGAGGTTCATGAACAATAACGAAGAGTGGGTGGCTGTGGTAGGCCTGCTCAATAACCGGCCCTATGAAATATTTACCGGTAGAGCCGAAGGGTTTTTTCTGCCCGCATGGGTAGAAAAAGGCCAGGTCGTGAAAAATAAAAAATCAGAGAAGAGAAAGGCAACACAATACGATTTCCATTTTCACGATCAGTATGGATACAAGATCATCATGGAAGGCCTCTCCAGGCAGTTCAATAAGGAATACTGGAATTATGCGAAACTGATCTCCGGCATCCTCCGGCATGGCATGCCCCTGCCTTTCGTGGTGGAACTGGTCGATAACCTCCAGCTCGATACCCATACGATCAATACCTGGAAGAATGGTGTTGTAAGGGCCCTTAAGAAATATATACCCGACGGCACCATCGCAAAGGATGCCGTATGCCCCGAATGTAGCAGCGAAGGAACGCTGATGTATAAGGAAGGTTGCCTCACATGCTCCAATTGTGGCTATTCACGTTGTAGCTGAGAAATTATTTATTGTATCATAAAAAAAAATCCCGCTTTTCAACGGGATTTTTTCTTTTCATTTATTGCTATTGCAATGTAAATCTTACGGGGAGGTTGTACTGAACCCTCACAGGTTTACCCCTTTGTTTGCCGGGCTGCCACTTGGGCATGGATTGTACCACCCTGATGGCTTCTTCATCGCAGCCGCCGCCAATCCCCCTCAAAACCCTGACATCGGTGATGGAACCATCGCGTTCAACGACAAATGTTACGAAAACGCGACCCTGTATCCCGCTTTCCTTGGCCATGACGGGATATTTGATGTTATTGCCAAGATAATTGTACAATTCCTGAAGACCGCCCGGAAATTCAGGCATTGATTCAACAACGGTAAAGATCGGGGCTTCTTCAACCACCTCTTCGTCTATTTCAATCGGGATGTATTCCTGTATCTCGGTTGTTTCATCGGCTTCAGCATCAATGATAAGGTCGTCTTCGACCTCAACGTCGTCTTCAACGATATTGATCACAACCACTTTTTTCGGAGGGGGAGGAGGCGGGGGTTTGACTTTCTGTTCGGTGATCGGGATGATCTCTTCGGGAACGTCTTCAACCATCCGATCGCCAAACCCTTCAATGCTTTTGTCGTATGATTTCCATTCAAAAGCAAGCAGGGTGGCGGCCAGGGCAATGATCAGGCCTATTTGGGTGAAAATGATTTTTTTGCTTTCCAGATCAGCTTTTGGTGTTTTTTTTGCTTCCATGGTTTGCTGGGTTTTTATTACAATCCGGCAATCTGAACCGGATGGCTAAATTAATTATTATTTTTTGAAGAACGCAAAATTTTCTTTTCATTTCTTCTGCTGATGTACCAGCCCGCATACCCGAGCATGCAACCTGCCAGGTTGGCCAGGAAATCGTAGTGGTTTCCGTTTCGGCCGGGAATGACGAACCGCTGCATCGTCTCTGTAAATAACCCAAAAACTATGCCAACCAAAATACTGGCTGCTATTGCATGGTTTTTAAGAAAGGGCCAGGCTGATTGTTTGCCAAAACCTTTGATCAGCAAGAATGTATAGGTCCCAAAAAGAATCAGATGAACGAGCTTGTCGGGGCCAAGCCAGTCCAGAAAAGTAGTGACCCTGGGAATATAATTCCCGGGCAGCAATGTCAGCAGACCGATCACGAAGGTCCAGACAAGGCCCGGGAGCAGGGGCTTTTTAAACATCGGTGAATCAGCCTTCTGCCAGTTCCTTGTAGGCGCCGGCATCGAGAAGGTTTTCCAGTCCTGCAGGATCACTGATGCTGATCCTGATGATCCAGCCTTCGCCGTAAGGATCCTTGTTGACAATTTCAGGATTTGATTCCAGTTCGGCATTGAATTCGAGTACCTCGCCCGCAACAGGCATCATAAGATCAGAAACGGTTTTAACGGCTTCGATGGTGCCAAATGCTTCTCCGGCTTCAAGCGTTTCCCCTTCCGTTTCCACTTCGATAAAAACAATGTCGCCAAGTTCTTTCTGCGCAAATTCAGTGATGCCGATCACTCCTTCATCACCTTCCACCCTGATCCATTCATGGTCGTCGGTGTACTTTAAATTGTCGGGAATATTCATATTGGTTCTTTTTTTTTGATGGGGTAAAATTAAGGTTTTTTCACGGGGAAGCGATAATTATTTTCGTTTTTTATCATGCTCCCGGATGTAAAAACAGCGGAGGTATTACTTACTGTGCCAGTGAAAACCTGAGACTGATACCTCCGTTTGTGGTGGAGTTTCTGTATTGGTTCGAAACAAAGGGGTTGTTGATGATCTTGTCGAAGAAAAGCCTGATCCTGACATTCTGGTTCAGCATATAATCAATCGAAGTATTGATCGAAAAAACCTTTTGCCCTGCCGACACCTGGTTGATATTCTCATCAATCTGACGAAGGATGGTTTTATTGCTTCTTACCGAGAAGTCGACTTTGATATCAACATCGCTTTCCATACGGGTTTTTCGCCCTCCTCCCCCGAGCGACCTGACCGAGAGGGCCAGGCTCTTGATGCGGTAACCCAGCCCAACAATCATTTCGTTGCTTTTTACTTCAGTTATCTGGTTATTGGCAAAGCTTAATGTAAGGTTTCTCGATTTTTTGTATTCGAATTTAGTAAACAAACTGTTATGCCAGGTCATGTCGATCCCGAAGAGCGGTGCAAACTGCTCAACGATGGCGATTTGCCCCAGGTCGTACCGGGGTATAAAATCGGAGGAATAGGGTTGCTGCTGGTTCGCGTAACCATCCAGTTCGGCAAAGTCGAGATTGGACCGGAATGAATTGATAGAATAACTGGATCTGTAACTATGCGAAAGGTTGATCTTCTGAAGGAAGCGGGAAAAGAACTCTATGCGGGTTAAACCGGCATAGGTTATTCGCCAGTTGGGAAGGGGGATGGATGGGAACCAGCTCAGGAATGCCTTATCGGACTTTTTCCCTGAATAGGCAGCCAGGAATGAAGACCTCAGCACTTCCGATGAAGTTGGCCCGTAACCCTCCGGATAATAATCGCCGCTCAGGCTGTCGAGCACATAGTTACCGTTCCAGTTCGGATTTTCCCTGGCCAGCCTTTCCGCAACTTCCGGCCTCATGGCCTTCATGTTCTCAAAGGTTTCCGAAATATTGTCGTCACCGTCTTTTTCAAATGCAGTACCCCAACTGATGTAAGAGATACTGAAACTGCCGGCATCCTGTGGTGAAAAAGACTGAAACGACCCGAGCGAATCGGAATACCTGTAATACTCCTGATGATTTTCGGCGTAGTTCCTGTCGGCGTTGATCTCGATCTTCAACTCCGGAAATGGCTCGAGGTTGGTTCGGAATACGAAGGCATCCTGGTATTTTGTCAGGTATGGCTGATTGAGTGTTGAGTCGCGGGTTATCCATCCTTTTTCTGTGGCTTCCTGCCGCAGGTCTTTCTGGCTTCCGAATGCAAATCCGAGGCCGGGAGCCATGTCGCTCAGGCGGCTGCCAAGCAGGTCAGGTTCGGGCATAAAGCCCGGAAGAGCGGTTCCGGTGCTCTGCGAATAGGTTATGGTCGCCTTTTTCAAGCTCAGCACCACCTTCAGCAAACCCTCACCGATCACTTTAAAGTAGTTTATTTGTGGTTTGCCTGTAGTATCTGCTTCGGCCGTTTCTTCCAGCATGTCGTTGGCCATCCTTTCCCTTTGCCGTGGCGGAGGACCCCCACGCTGCTGCTGACCTTTGTTGGCCGGGCGCAACAGCTTCTTCAGGTAAGGCGATTTATTATAGAGTTTATCAAAGGCCATATTCCCGTTGAGCTGTATGGTTCTGGAATTTTCAATCTGGTTCCCGAACCTCTGCTGGATCGATTGCGGAGAGGCATTCCAGCTATACCCTGATTGGTAGGTGAAAGTGGACGTTACCCAGTCGAGCAGGGGTAGTTTGTCAATGGGCAGGGTGTAGTTCAGGGTAAGGTTCTGCATGAAACGCTGCATGGTGCCAAACGAAAAGATCTGCTTTCGTATGTCGAGGCTGTCGGGGCGTTCTTCCTCATACCATTCGCTGTCTTTATGAATGCTCCCCGGGGGTTCGAAAATTTCCGCATTGGCAACAGCATTATATTGTATCGAGAGAGACTTGGCAAGATCAAACTTCAGATCATAGTGGCGGTCCCATCGCCAGGTTTTGTTATAAGAAGGTTTGATCTTGATCAACCCGAGGCTTTTGTCGCGAAGCTTCATTTCCCCATAGGTACGGTTCATTTCGGTACGGAAACTGAATGATTTCGGCAGGTAATAGAAATTGAAATCCTTGATGATCTGCAAAGCCTTTGTTTTGGATATGAAGCCGATTTTTTCAAATGGTTTGACATTTTTTGGCGACAAGGCAAAATTGTATCCCAGTCCTGCCCTGTATTCCTGCATCAGGTCGTATTCTATATCGATATTGCGGTTGTATATTTCAGAATAGGCATAGGTAAAATTAAAGTTTTCAATATCATATATTCTTGGCGGTTTACTGCTCCCTACCCTGTCCTTACGCACATTCATAAAGTTGATGTTCTTTCGCTGGGTATAGTCGATGGTGAGTTTTCTGACGGAATCCTGCTGGCTTTTGGTATCATAAGAATCCAGGTCGGTCTTTAGTTTGATGTCGGGGTCGAGCGGGTTGTATTCCGGCGTGATATGGGTTTCGGAATAGTCGAAGTGCATTGGTATCCTGATCCCGGTTTTTTCGGGGAAGAATTTCCCGAGTTGCAGGTCGGTGGAGAAGTCGAACTGCGTAGTGGCTTCAAGGGCTACGTCGCTGATCTTGCTGTCGAGGCTGGCAAATCCGGCCGAACTGTGCATTCCTGCCACGGTTACCTGCCCGAAATCGGCCAGTTGCGCCTGTATGGTTGTGGTGGCGGCCCAGCCCCCTTTTTTGTTGAAATCCGTCAGCCTTAATTCGTTCACCCAGATCTCGGCGCATTTCGGCTCCACTTCCACTTCACCGGGCTTTTTCGGATTTCTCACACCGATCATAATGGTTTTTACGTCGCTGATGCTTGGTGAACCCACAACGGTGATCCTGTGATCGCCCGAGAATTCAGTGTAGGGGAAAGTCAGATAAACCTGGGAACCGGGTTGGCGCATGGCTATGTTCCGCCGGTGTTTAACATCCACCAGGGATTCAAGGTCGATATCGAAATTATTGGCTTCGGGCCAGATCGCCTCCGGATTGGTGGCAGGCGTTCCCCATTCGGTAAAGGTCAGCGGGATCTCATATTCATAATAGTTTTCGGTAAAATCGGATCCGATCCTGATAAAGCAGGTAAGGTCGCCGTATTCCAGTTCCTGGTTTTCAATGGACTTTTCTGCATGAACGAACATCTTGAGCCGTTTGTACTGCCTGAAGTCAAATTCAGTGGTCTTATAGGCGGCCCGCGCATCGCCGTCGACAAGATTGCAGACGTTCAGTACCATGGATTGTTCATTCAGCCTGATCAGGTTGGTGGTGCCAAGGTTGATCTCCCTTTCAATTCCGGGGGGGATGACATAGGGGACTGGTTGCCTGAAACCGTTTTCTTCGATGTTGAGGGTGGAAATGTCAAAAGTGGTCAGGGCCTGGATGTCGTCGGGGATGTATTCACCGGCGGCCAGCAGGCTTTGCTGGTATTTGCGCCATTCTCCCCTGACCAGTTCAAAGGTGGCGAACCTCAGAACGATGGGCCTTTCAAATTCCCTCATGAAGACGCGCATGAAACGGATGGATTTGAAATCGGAAATACCGCCTACGGCACGGTCGGGCTGGCTGACCGGGATCTTGAACTGGTACCATTTGGTGCTGGCAACCTTGTTGTTGGGAAGCCTGATGCCCTGGGCAAGAAACACATCCGTGATATACTGGCTGCCCACCTCCATCTTGTCGGGGTCGAGCTCGATCTCGTACTGGAAATAACGTTCCGATTCGTTGAGCGTATTGTCACGGTTGATGTCTTCCACATCGGGCAGGGTGGTGGCTGCCGTTGGATAGTTTTCGGGGTTCTGGGCGTCGGTGGGAGAGTTGCCTTCGGGCCCGTTAAAACTTTTATAGCGTTCCAGTATGCTTGAATACTTCGGGTTTTCATCAAGGTTGCTGCCTCTGAAATACTGGTAATTGTCAGATGAAGGGTCAAGGAAAGCATTCTGGTAGGCCTGTGAATTGGGACCGTGGATGGCGGCAATGGTATCGAGGTACGGATGAAGGCCGGCCGATGAAAAAAAAGACCTTTCGTCGGTATCACTCAGGCCGTCATAACCGATATCCTGATACTGCCTCGAATTTTCGTCTGTATCGAATGATTCAACGAGCGCCTGCACATTGGGTACCCTTCCCCAGCCGGTGGTATCAACATTGACGACTTCTGCCGTGGTCGGAAGCCCGTTCTCATAGGATTTTCTGCCGTCGCGAAGGATATCTTCCGATATGTCGCCCAGGTTGAAATAGATCTTTCCTTTATTTGTTGAATCTTCGGCAAAGGGGTCCATCATCCAGAATTCGATATATTCAACATTGGTCGCTTCAAAGTCGGTAGATTCGATCATGCGCATGATCCCTCCCCATCGGGTTTCCGGGGCTGTAAGGGTTCCGTTGGCATTGATCCCCTGGCTGTATGGCGAAGGGGCCGCATCATAGTTGTAAGGCCCGCGTTCAGACGGGTAATAGGCAATGTTGAATACGGCGATGTTGGTAGGGGTTCCGCTTGGGATGTCCTTGTTAGGGAATACCTCCGTTTCGAGTACCTGCCTCACCGAGTTTTTTGATAGCTCATCCTTGGAAATATTGGACGGAAGCAGTGTGCTGTTCCTGTCGTAAAACAGGGGGTCGATAATATACCATGCCATCTTGGCCCTGTTGATGCCATTGTAGATCATGGTTTTAAAATTGAAGGCATTGGAGATATCGGTTTCGGGAAAAAGGTCCAGTTGTTCCTGCGGTGTGCTGGCCAGGAACCAGGTGCCGTAGTTTTTCAGGTCGATGGTTGATTTGGCCCCTTCAAAGTCGTCGATGTAGGAAGTCCCCGTTTTTCCGATGGCCCTGGAATGTCCAGGGATAAAATGTGCAAATTCGCTGTTGATGCTGATCATTGAAGGTGCCTTGGTACTGATCAGCGGGATGGCATCAACGATTTTCGTAAGCAGGCGTGATTCTGTCTGGTAGTTCAGGTCAACGCCCCAGATGGTATTGTTGATAGGGTCGTTGCCATAGCTGACTTTCTGTGTCAGCGGCCTTTCACGCAGGTTCAGGATGGTACCCCCGATGAGGAAGTTCGGGTTGATGGCATGCTCAATCCTGGATCCCATCAGCCGCTTGGTCTGTATATTGAACAGGGTATTGTTTTCCATCGACACGTTAATGGGGGTGCCTGAATTGAGTATCCCCTCGTTGATGATCCTGACCCTGCCCAGGGTATAGTCAACGGTATAGTCGACATTTTCGGTAAGTGTACGTCCGCCGGCGGTTACCTTCACCGATCCCCGCGGCACGTTGAAAGCGTTCAGGCTGATCTCCGATCCCGATGATGAACGGTAAAAGCCCTCCAGGATATACTTATTCTTATCAGGGTATTGCTCGGCTCCCGTTTTGGTGAGCGTATAGAGTGAATCATAGCAATACCTGTTGGCGAGCGATGAATCCCCGCCGTTTTGTATGATCTTGTTCCGCAGGTAACTCCCGAAGGGCTCCAGCATGGTAAAAAATATCTTCCCATTCGACGACTGTATGGTTCCTCCCTGTGTGGCGGCACCGTCGATAAAGTCAAAAATCCCGTCGTCGGGCGGGTTAAGCTGCTGGTTCAGGTTGTCGAAATTAAATATGCTGAGTAGTGGTACGCCCTGTATGTCTCCGGGCCCCTCAACAAAATAGCCGGTAGGCACGCCGTTATCGTTCCCGCTGTAAAGAATGTTCATGATGAATTTTTCACGTTGCACCTGGTAGGCACCGATGGAATAAACATTTTTCATCATGAGGTCCCACATGGGTGCCCTGGTGTTGAGGGTGGTGCTTTTCAGGAGTTTAACGATCAGGCTTGAGGGGGCTACGATCCCCTGATCAGAAAATTCTCCGACCTGGAAAACGGCACTGTCGGCGCCGATCATCGTAAACTGGTATGCCACCGCAAGGGTTTGGTCGGAGTTCAGCGTCGTATTGAGTGAAATAAAACCGAGTTTGCTGTTGATGGTATATTCCGAGGGATCGAGTTTCCGGGCTACCTCAACTTTTTCAAAATCAATGCCGGGATCAAAGCCGAGGCTTTTCAGGTAATTGGAGGCAGCGTTGATGTCGCGGAGCATGGAAGTGTCCATCTGCGATAAGAGGTTGTTCGAATTGTTGGAAGGGATATACCTGCCCGGATTGGGTTTCACTTTCGGGTTATGGATTACCTTGTTTTCACCCAGATCCTGAAAGGCCACAATATTCCTGTTTTGCGTAACGGCGGCACCTATGTTGGTAACCCATACTTCAACTTTGGTAATGTTGATGTCGGAAAAGATCAGGGGAAGCTCCGCGAGGGCCTTTTCGTAATTATCCCTGAAATATTGCGAGAGAAAGAAATGCTTGTTTTCGTCGTAGTCGACGGCGGTCAGGTAAAACTCATTCGACTGTGCCCCGCCCTGAACGGTAAGTGTTGATGTTTCGCTTTGTTGCTCGGAATATACTGCGGTGACCATGGTACGACCAAACTGCAGTTTAGTCTTCATGCCGAAAAGGCTCTGGTTGCCCGTGATGAGGGATGTGTTCAGTGGTAAGGATACATTGCCTGCCTCAATCAGTTTGATGATCTCGTCTTCCTTGCCTTCGTATTTCAGGTTCAGTTTGTTTTCAAAGTCAAAGGTGGCCTCGGTATTGTAGTTGGTCCTGAATTCGATCTTATCGCCGATCTTGGCAATAACGCTCATCTGTATGCGCATGTCGAAATCAAAGTTGGTCGTCCGGCGTTGCCTGACGTTGAGGGTAGGGTTTTCGGTTTTGTTGTTCATGATCCCGAAGATCAGTTCTGCCGAACCCTGTGGCCTGATGTCGATGGTGTTATTGCCGAAAATGGTTTCGAAGAATTTCCCGCCTATGTAGATCTTCGGGATGATACCGTCGCCCCTGTCGATGCCGGAAGCAGCCTGCGATCGCTGTTTCCAGTAGCTTCGCAGGGAGTTTTTGTTTTCAAATTCCTTGTATTCATCGAACGACATATAGGTTGGATTACGGTAATTCATGTCGCCGATCTTGTTCTGGAAAATATACTGGTTTGTTTCGGGGTCGTATTCAATTTCTGTTTGAATATTTGACGGGTTTTTCAGGAAGAGTCCGTGTGTGTCGGAGGGAATGTAGAGCAGTTCGTCATTATCGGGGAACGGATAGTGGAGGTAAACCGGAGCGGTGGTATCGTTTTCAGTCGTGTCGGGCGGCGGCCAGGGCGAAGGATAATCGATCACAAGCCTTCCGCCTGCCGATGTTTCCCACACCAGCGTGAAAACGGAAACAAAAACTATGAGTGTGAACAGATATTTAATTATCCGTACCAATTTTTTTCATTCGTTATTTTCGCCCTTCGGGGGCGGGTTTGTGCAAAAAAAATAACAGCCCCGGGGGTTTAAAAAAGCCTGCTCAGAGAAACTTCAGGGCTTCCCGGATAAGCCTTTCAACGGAAAGACCGGCCTCTGCTTCACGCTCTCCCAGGTTCGCATATGCCATTCCCAAAGCCTTTTCTGCCGGTTTCCTGTTAAACCCCAGCGAGGTTAATCCTGTTAACGCATCATTTAACAGGGTATTGTGCGCCATTGTATATTTTTCTTCCGTAATACCGCTGTCTTTCGGCAGTTTGTCTTTCAGGTCGATTACGATCCTCTGGGCCGATTTGGCCCCGATACCCTTAATGCTTTCGAGCAGCTTTGCATCACCGTGGGTGATGGCCGCTGTGATCTCGTCGGGCGCATAGGCCGACAGGATCAGCCTGGCGGTATTGGCCCCCACACCAGAAACGGAGATAAGGTTACGAAAAAGCTGTCGCTCATGCAGGGTCGAAAAACCGAAAAGCAGATGGGCGTCTTCCCTGACGACCAGGTGGGTGAAAACCTTATGGGATTCGCCCGGCTGAAGCTGCGAATATGTAAATACGGAAATATTCAGCAAATAGCCGATTCCGTTCACATCAATCACGGCAAAAGCCGGACTGAGTTCCGACACTTTCCCCTCAACATATTCAAACATAGATACCGTTTACCGTTGATTATATTTTTGCTGCAAATCTAATTAATTATGCCATATTACACCTATTTCATAAATCATGCACATTTAAATTTAGAAATAATAAAAATTATGATCATGGTATGATGGAATATCCAATTATTTGTAGTTTTGCCAAAACCTGTTAATTTTTTAACAATACCAAAAAAATCATGGATAATCTGTTTCGCAAAGACGCTCTCAATTATCATTCATTGGGCCGCCCCGGGAAAATCGAAGTAGTTCCCACCAAGCCATACTCTACTCAGCGTGATCTCTCGCTTGCCTATACCCCGGGTGTTGCCGACCCCTGTATGGAGATCTACAGAAACCCTGAAGACGTATTTAAATATACCGCCAAGGGAAACCTTGTAGCCGTCATTTCAAATGGAACGGCGGTTTTGGGTTTGGGCGATATCGGCGCATCCGCCGGCAAACCGGTGATGGAAGGAAAGGGTTTGCTTTTTAAGATCTTTGCCGATATAGACGTTTTCGATATAGAGATTGACGTGAAGGACATTGATAAATTTGTGGAAACCGTTGTTGCCATTGCTCCGACCTTTGGCGGGATTAACCTGGAAGACATTAAGGCTCCCGAATGTTTCGAGATTGAAGATCGCATCAAGGAAGCCCTCGATATCCCTGTGATGCATGACGATCAGCACGGCACGGCCATCATCACGGCCGCCGGCTTGCTAAATGCCCTTGAAATGACAGGGAAAAAGATAGAAGAGATGAAGATCGTCGTGAACGGAGCCGGCGCTTCTGCTATTTCATGTACAAGGCTCTATGTTGCACTGGGCGTAAAAAAGGAGAACATCATCATGCTCGACAGCAAAGGCGTACTCCATAAAGACCGCAAGGATATGAACAAGGTGAAGGAGGAATTTATTACCGATAAGGACGTTCATACCCTGGAAGAAGCCATTAAGGAAGCAGATATGTTTCTCGGGCTTTCGGTTGCAGGCGCCCTGAAAAAGGAATGGCTGCATACCATGGCCGATAACCCGATCGTTTTTGCCATGGCAAACCCCGTACCCGAAATTGGCTATGAAGAAGCCATGTCGACAAGGGATGACCTGATCATGGCAACGGGACGTTCTGATTTTCCGAATCAGATCAACAATGTACTGGGGTTCCCGTTTATTTTCAGGGGCGCCCTGGATGTTAAAGCTACGGTCATCAATGACGAGATGAAACTGGCAGCTTCAAAGGCCCTGGCCGCCCTGGCCAAGGAGCCCGTTCCCGAGGAAGTGAACATTGCCTATCACGAAAAGAACCTGAAGTTTGGCAAAGACTATATCATTCCCAAGCCAACCGACCCAAGGCTGATCGTACACGTTGCACCTGCCGTTGCCAGGGCTGCCATGGAAACGGGTGTTGCCCGTAAACCCATTGAAGACTGGGATGCGTACCGTGAGGAACTCAGCAAAAGGCTTGGCATCAGCAATCCCCTGATGCGCCAGATCAAAGGGCGGGCCAAGCGGGATATCCAGCGTGTGGTATTCGGCGAAGCCGAAGATTATAATATGCTTAAGGCAGCAGAGATCGTTTATAATGAAAAAACGGCCATCCCCATACTCCTGGGCAACATCAATGCCATTAAAGGCATTATCCGCGAGCATAGCCTTGAACTGGACGGAGTGGAGATCATCGACCCCAAGTCGGATGAAGTAGATGAACAACGGAAGCAGTTTGCCGGGTTACTATTCAGCAAAAGGCAAAGAAGGGGCATTACGATGAAGGCCGCTTATGATCTTCTTCTGCACCGCAATTACTTTGCACCCATGCTGGTTGAAACAGGCTATGCCGATGCCATGGTGTCGGGGCTTACACGGAATTACCCTTCGGCCATCAAACCGGCACTTGAAGTGATCGGTATCAAAGAGGGCAGCAGGCTGGTTTCGGGTATGTATATCATCAACACCAAGCGCGGGCCGTATTTCTTTGCCGACTGTACGGTCAACAAGAACCCCACCATGGAAGACCTGGTGGAGATCACCCTGCAAACCAAATATGCCGTTGAACAATTCAAGATCCAGCCCAGGATCGCTTTTGTATCCTATTCGAATTTTGGGTCCAACCCCGGGAATATACCGGATAAACAAAGGGATGCCATCGCCTATCTCCATCATCACTATCCCGATATGATCGTTGATGGTGAAATGCAGGCCAATGTTGCCCTGAACCAGGGAATACTCGAAACGAATTTCCCGTTTACCAAGCTTGCCGACGGTCCCGCCAACACCCTGATTTTTCCCTATCTTACTGCCGGGAACATTGCCTACAAGCTGCTCCAGGAACTTGCCGATGTTGAGGTGATCGGCCCGGTACTGAACGGTCTCAGGAAATCGGTGCATGTGCTCCCCATTGGCAGTACGGTGAACGAGATCGTGAATATGGTCATGATCGCAGCCCTTGATGCGCAGTGCGTGCACCGCCGCGACAAAGGGCAGGATTGTTTCTGACCTCCGCCTGTTGGCCGGTGAAGGCTCTGCCGGGTTTTGGCAAAACCACTCTCATATAGTAGGCGGGATACTCAGTTGTTTTTTTCGCCCGGCTTTAAATACCCTGATACGGAAGAGTTATCTGTACGTATATATGTAAATTTCTTTATTTTTGTAACTTTATTGTTCCGATTTACGAATAATATATTGTATTACATATGGCAAGAAAGCCAAAAAAAAGAGATTTCATCATGAAGAAAATTACAGTTATCGGCGCCGGAAATGTCGGGGCAACCTGCGCAAACGTTATTGCGCACAAGGACCTGGCCCGTGAAGTAGTCCTCATCGACGTTAAGGAAGGGGTTGCCGAAGGCAAGGCCCTTGACATCTGGCAAACATCATCCATCAACAACTTTAACACGCGTGTTGTTGGTGTTACCAATGATTACCTGAAGACCAAGGGCTCGGGTGTGATCGTGATCACTTCCGGGTTGCCCCGGAAACCGGGAATGTCGCGCGACGACCTGATCAAAACCAATGCCGCTATCGTAAAGGAGGTAACCGAAAAGTCGATCCGTTACTCACCCGATGCCATTGTCATTATCGTTTCCAACCCCCTCGATGTGATGACCTATACTGCCTACAAGGCAGCTAATAAAGAAGCAAACAAGGTGTTTGGAATGGCAGGGATCCTCGATACCGGGCGTTATAAAGCCTTCCTGGCCGAAGCCCTTGATGTGTCGCCCAAGGACATCCATGCCATGCTGATGGGGGGACATGGCGACGGCATGGTGCCGCTGAGAAGATATACTTCGGTAGCGGGCATCCCCATTACCGAATTGCTGAACAAGGAAGAACTTGACAATATCGATGAACGGACCAAGAAAGGTGGCGGGGAGCTTGTCGACCTTATGGGTACCTCGGCCTGGTATGCCCCGGGGGCTGCCGCAGCCATGATGGTCGAAGCCATTGTTGATGACCAGAAAAGGATCTATCCTGTTTGTGCATACCTGAACGGGGAGTACGGGCTTAAGGACATCTATATGGGAGTTCCCGTTAAGCTTGGAAAGAACGGCGTGGAAGAAGTTGTACAGCTTAAGCTGAATGACCATGAGAAAAGCATGGTTAAGAAATCCGCGCAATCGGTCAAGGAAGTGATCGAGCTCCTGAGAAAAATGAAACTTTTTGATTAAAGATCCGATAATAATTAACGGTGGGGTGTGCTTCTTACGTGCCACCCCTTTTTTTTGCCTGCGAAAATTCTTAATTTTATCATCTGAAAGTCTGGCGTCAATTATGGATTGCCCATGAGATAAAATACCATTTATGCAAAAAAGAATCGTTGTACTGAGCGGTGCCGGCATGAGTGCCGAAAGCGGACTGCAAACCTTTCGCGACAATAATGGCCTGTGGAATAATTACCGTGTTGAAGAGGTGGCCACTCCTGAGGCCTGGCTGCAAAATATGCCCCTGGTTTTGGAGTTTTACAACCAGCGGCGGAAGCAGCTCCTCGAATGCGAACCCAATGCCGGTCATTTTGCCCTGGCCACACTTGAAGCCGGATATGATGTAAGGATCGTCACACAGAATGTCGATGATCTGCATGAACGTGCCGGATCGTCCCACGTGCTGCACCTTCACGGGGAATTGAGGAAGATCAGGAGCAGTATCGACCCCGATTACGTGATCGAGATGGACGGATGGGAACTGAAGCAGGGCGCCAAATGTCCGAGCGGCAGCCAGATGAGACCCCATATCGTATGGTTTGGTGAACCCGTCCCCAATATCCATATTGCCGCCGAAATCGCTACCTCGGCCGATATCCTTATTGTTGTAGGAACATCCCTGCAGGTCTATCCCGCCGCCGGGCTGGTCCACTTTGCCCCTGTCGAAAGCCAGAAATATTACATCGATCCGGCTGCCGCCAACAACAGCATGCTGTCCAATCTCACTGTGATCAGGGATAAAGCCGGCATTGCCCTGCCCAAACTGGCTGATGAATTACTCAAAGCCTGAGCCATGCCGGATAAGAAGAACCATTCCGGTCATGTTTATATTCTTGATAAGGCCCGGCATTATTGTGCCTGCCAGGAAAGATGCATCCACGATGTTGAAATGAAAATGAAGCAATGGAAGGTAAGGCCTGCCGTGGCCGCCGGGGTCATCAAAAAGCTTGAAAAGGAAAACTTCCTGAACGAGGAATGTTTCGCCAGGGCCTTTGCAGGGGGGAAGTTCAGGATTAACAAGTGGGGAAGAAACAAGATCGTTGTCGCATTAAGGGCGAAAAAAATTTCAGAAGCGGCCATTCAGAAAGCACTGGAGGAAATTGATGAGCATGAATATCTTATGGTACTCAGGAAGCTGATCGCGGAGAAAAGGGAAAAATTATCCGAACCTGAAAGTATTGTTTCTAAGAATAAAGTATATAAATTCGCACTATCAAGGGGTTTTGAAAAAAACCTCATATTACAACACTTAAATCAAACTAAGCTAATTTAAACACATTATGAAAAACTTAAGATTCCTCGCCCTGCTTACGATAAGCATGGCACTGCTTGTCGTTGCCTGCAAAAAGGACAAAGATGACGACAACAACACGCCTCCTCCTCCGGGGGGTGAATATAAAATTTCAGGGTACAGCCAGGATGCCGTGAATTTCACACAGATGGCCGGTGCCCTGATCGTTGTAACAGACCAAACCGGTGCACAGGTTGCACAGGTCACTACCGATGCCTCGGGCAATTACCTGGTTACCGGCATTGCCCCCGGCACCTACAACCTCACTGTCAGCAAAGATGGTTACCAGAACCAGGTTGCCGCAAATGTCGCTGTCGGCAATGTTAACCTCCAGGAAGTTTTTGTTGCCTTTATGCCGGTCGATAACAGTATCACCACTCCGGTGGGTGCCATCTGTGGCGTGGTGCTGGATGCCAGCGGAAATCCCATGTCCAATGTTCTGGTTGCCATCAGCGCCGAAGACGAATCATTGACGAACGGGTATTTTGCTTCAGGCATGACCGATGCCAGCGGGAAGTATGCCATTGGTGCGGTTCCGCTTGAGTCGGCCGTTTCGGGGAATGCCATCCCGGCATTCAAGATCAAGGCACTCAAGGGAAATTTCGTAGACATCATGCATAATGTGCCCATCAACCAGAATGCACTGGTGGTGAACAACGTTAATCTGGTTAATCAGAATGTTCCCGGAAACACAGTTTTTGCCGAAGGTTTTGAGGCCAAGAACGGATGGACCTGGGAAGGATTCTGGCATCTGCAGCAAAATGTCGCCATCATGAATACCAATGTTACTGACCAGTACGTAATGCTGGCTCCCAACGATAACAGTGGCGGATATATCCCGGGTGCTTATGCAGGAAATTATTGTGCCTGGTATGGCGAAGAATCTACGGGAAGTTTCATCGGAACCCCCTCCGAAGATCAGGAACAATGGTCGGGTGGCACCAGTCAGGCATCCAACGAGGGTGTGCTTATCTCCCCGGTCATCAGCCTGGCAGGCCTCAACCAGGCATCGCTCTCATTCTGGTCGTGGTTTGAGATCGAAAGTGTGAACCCCAATGAAAGTGGTTTTGATATTATGGAAGTTTTTGTGATTGATGTGGCCACTTCTGTTGAAACTTCGCTTGGGAGGCTGAATCCATACAGTGATCCCATTCTCGACGACAGGGCTGCCCTGCCTTTCACTTCAGGCGGGTTTAACGTTGCCCCCGTGTGGACACTGGCCGAATATGACATGAGCGAGTTTGCCGGAGCCGATATTCAAATCAAATTTGAATTCAGGACCATCGATAGCCTTTACAACGGTTTCCGCGGGTGGTTTATCGATAATGTGCTGGTTACCGACAAGGCACCGTTGAAATCGATGAATGCCAATAAGGTCTACGGGCCGGATCCCAAACCAAGGACCAATTAAGCGTTCCATAGCGGTTTCACCGGCTTGATTATAAGAAGGCTGTCCGGGGAAGGCCTGCCGTATTAAACGGTGGCTCATGTACCGGGCAGCCCTCTTTTTTCTATCTTTGCGAAAAATATAATAACATGGTTTTACAGGAAGAGATCATTGCATTGGAAAAGAGGCTTGAGGCCCTGAGGGGGTATCTTTGACATCGACAGCAAGCATGCCCTCATAGAAGAAAAGGAATCGCTTACACGTAATCCGGCTTTCTGGAACGATCCCAAAAAGGCTGAGGAATTAATGAAAGAGATCAAGTCGGTCAGGTTCTGGACGGAATCTTTCCGGAAGCTCAAAAACTCTTTTGAGGACCTGCAGGTGATCCATGAGTTTTTCCTTGAAGGGGAGGGAAGTGAAAAGGACCTGGAAAAACAATACCGGCGCACACTTACTTTGCTTGAAGAAATTGAGTTCATGAACATGCTCAGCGATGAGGAAGACAAGCTGGGTGCCATCCTGCAGATCAATTCCGGAGCCGGGGGAACAGAGAGCCAGGACTGGGCAGAGATGCTGATGCGTATGTATTACCGCTGGGGCGAACGGAATAGATATAAAGTAAAGGAACTGGAACTGAGCGAAGGGGAAGTGGCCGGCATCAAATCGGTATCGCTTGAGTTTGAGGGCGATTTTGCCTTCGGCTACCTGAAAGCAGAAAACGGGGTTCACCGGCTGGTGCGGCTGTCGCCATTTGATTCGGCCAACAGGCGCCATACTTCTTTTGCATCCGTTTATGTTTACCCGATTGTTGATGACAATATAAAAATTGAGATCAACCCTGCCGATATTAGCTGGGATACTTTTCGTTCGAGCGGGCCCGGCGGGCAGAATGTAAACAAGCTGGAAACAGCCGTTCGCCTCCGGCATGAACCCTCAGGCCTGGTCATCGCATGCCAGGAAACACGCTCTCAGCTGCAAAACCGTGAAAAGGCCCTGCGCATGCTTAAATCCCAGTTATATGAAATCGAACTGAGAAAACAAAAGGAAGCACAGGCCGAAATAGAAGGAAACAAGAAAAAAATTGAGTGGGGATCGCAGATACGTTCCTATGTGATGCACCCTTACAAAATGGTGAAGGACCTTCGAACCGGTTATGAAACGGGCAATGTACAGGCGGTCATGGATGGCGACCTGAGTGGGTTCATCAAGGCTTTTCTGATGGAATTCGGGCAAAAGAAGAAAGCCCGGCAATAAACGCTTACGGAGCTAGCCGAAAAGACTGATTTTTAAAAAAAAACCATATATGAAAAAAGATATGTTCAAGATCTATCACAACCCGCGATGCCGCAAATCACGCGCAGGCCTGCAGTATCTGAAAGATCGCGGCCTCGATCCCGAAATTGTCGAATATATGAAAACCCCGCTCAGTGTGAAGGAGCTGAACGACATTCTGGTACGCCTGAATAAAAAGCCTGCGGACATCATCCGGACACAGGAGGATCTGTACAGGTCGGAATTGAAGGGAAAGAAATTTACTGATGAGGAATGGGTCAGGATACTTGTTGAGAACCCCAGGCTGATCATGCGGCCCATTTTAGTGAGAGGGCCCAAAGCGGTGATCGGCGACCCGGCAGAAGCCATCGAAGCCCTTCTCTGAATCGCCCCCGGTAAAAATATCAATTGTTAACCTGCTTGAAATATCAACCAATACTTAAAACCTTAAACCAATGAAATACCGTATTGAAAAAGACACCATGGGTAATGTAGAGGTGCCTGCCGACCGTTACTGGGGAGCCCAGACGCAGCGTTCAAAAGACAATTTCAAAATTGGCCCGGAAGGGTCGATGCCTGTTGAGATCATCCGGGCTTTCGCCTACCTGAAGAAGGCGGCCGCCCTGGCCAATCACGAACTGGGCGTCTTGCCCGACGAAAAAAAGGCACTGATCGCAAAAGTTTGTGATGAGATCCTTGAAGGGAAGCTCGATGAACATTTTCCGCTCGTGATCTGGCAAACCGGTTCGGGTACGCAGTCGAACATGAATATGAATGAGGTCATCGCCAACCGTGCCCATGTTCTTAGCGGGGGCAGCCTCGAAGACAGCAAGAAAGTGATCCATCCCAATGACGATGTGAATAAGTCGCAATCGTCGAACGACACCTTTCCCACGGCCATGCACATTGCTTCCTATGCCATGATCGTTGAAACAACCATTCCCGGTATTGAATTATTGCGCAATACACTGGCTGAAAAGACCGAAGCGTTTAAAGATGTTGTAAAGACCGGCCGCACCCACCTGATGGATGCCACACCGCTTACACTGGGTCAGGAGTTTTCGGGTTATGTATCCCAGCTTGACCACGGCCTTTCAGCCCTTAAGAATACCCTTCCCCATTTGCTGGAACTGGCCCTGGGTGGTACTGCCGTCGGTACGGGACTGAATACCCCGAAGGGTTACGACAAACTGGTGGCTGAAAAAATAGCCGGACTGACCGCATATCCCTTCGTTACGGCTATGAATAAATTCGAATCATTGTCGGCACACGATGCCATGGTTGAAACCTCCGGAGCACTGAAAACCCTTGCCGTAAGCCTGATGCACATTGCAAACAACCTGAGGATGCTGGCCTCTGGTCCGCGTTGCGGCATTGGTGAGATCATTTTTCCATCGAATGAACCGGGTTCGTCTATCATGCCCGGGAAAGTCAACCCTACGCAGGCCGAAGCGCTTACCATGGTGTGCGCCCAGGTGATCGGCAACGACGCCGCCATTACCGCCGGCGGGATGCAGGGCCATTTTCAGCTGAATGTGTTTAAACCGGTCATGGTCTTTAACCTGCTGATGGCCGCCCGCCTGCTGGGTGAGGCCTGTGTTTCTTTCAATGACAACTGTGCAGCGGGGATTGAACCCAACCACGCCTTCATCAAAAAAAATCTTGAAAACTCCCTTATGCTGGTCACGGCACTCAATACCCATATCGGTTACGAGAAGGCTGCTGCCATCGCAAAAAAGGCGCATGCCGAGGGGATCACACTGAAAGAATCGGCACTTTCGCTGGGGCTTGTCAGTGAAAAGGATTTTGATGAATGGGTTGATCCAGCTAAAATGATTGGTCCGAAAGCCTGATTCTTTTGTATCTTTGATCTATGGAGAGGCTGAAAGACCGGATCAGGACAATGGCTGCCGAATACCTGCCGGATGTAATTAGCAGCAGGCGTTACCTGCACCGGCATCCCGAGTTGTCGTTAAAAGAGTTTGAAACGGCGGATTACCTGGCATCCAGCCTGCAGGCCTATGGCATTCCCTTTCGTGATAAGATTGCCGTTACCGGGCTGGTAGCGGAGATCAGGGGGTGCCGGCCCGGTTCGGGCGTGGTGGCTCTCAGGGCCGACATGGATGCATTGCCCATACAGGAAAAGAACGAAGTTGATTACCGTTCGGTAAATGCAGGTGTAATGCATGCCTGCGGCCATGATGTGCATATGGCGTGCCTGCTGGGTGCCGCCAGGATATTGCATGGCTTGCGTGAGGAGTTCTCCGGTACCGTTAAACTGATCTTTCAGCCTTCGGAAGAGAACTACCCCGGGGGGGCAAAAATGATGATAGCCGAAGGGGTGCTCAAAGATCCTGCCCCGGCGGTCATCTTCGGCCAGCATGTATTTCCCGAACTGGATGCCGGTTATATCGGCATGAGGCCGGGCAGGTACATGGCCTCAACCGATGAGGTGTTCATCACGGTAAAAGGGAAAGGAGGGCATGCCGCCATTCCCGACAAGCTTATTGATCCCGTGCTCATCGCATCCCATATCGTTGTTGCCATGCAGCAGATCGTGAGCCGGAAGGCACTGCCAACCATGCCTACTGTCATATCTTTCGGGAAGATCTCTGCCAACGGCCAAACCAATATCATTCCTGATGAGGTCTGCCTGGAAGGGATCATCCGCACATATGACGAAAGCTGGCGTGAAGAGATCAAAAGACAGATCAGGCAGTTGGCCGAAGGGATTGCGCAAAGCATGGGGGGGAGCTGCGAGATAACCATCGATCAGGGTTATCCTGCACTGGTCAATGATGAAAACCTGACTGCCAGGGCCTGGGATTATGCAACGGATTATCTGGGCAGTGATCGTGTAAAGGCGCTTGAAATGAGGATGACGGCCGAAGATTTCGCATATTTCGCGAAGGAATTGCCCGCATGCTTTTTTCGCCTGGGTACCCGAAATATGGAAAAAGGACTGGATGCCAATCTGCATTCGGCCGCTTTTGATGTTGATGAATCAAGCCTGGAAACAGGAATGGGCATCATGGCCTGGTTTGCTGTAAATGAATTGGCCCGTTTATGCAAACCATAAGCGGTTTAGGCCATTAATTTTATTTTTATTATTAATCCTTAAGGTAAAACTGTTTTTTACCGCGAGAAATTGTATCGAGCCGATCATGGAAGTTAACGGAAGGGATTACAGGACGGTATGGATGGAAGGAGCCACTGTTTATATGATTGACCAGAATGAACTGCCTTTCCTTTTCCGTATTGTCGACCTGCATGATTATCGTGATACCTGCCATGCGATCAGGAATATGACGGTGCGTGGGGCCGGGGCCATCGGTGCCGCGGCCGGATTTGCCATGGCACAGGCCTTTTTGCAGGCACCGCGCAACGGACGGCAGGAATTCATGGAAAATGCACGCTATGAGATCGAATCGACCCGGCCAACGGCAAGAAATCTTTTTTATGCTACCGAGCGCGTTTTTCTGGCCGGAAAGCAATCGGCCGAGAGGGCTGTGATCGAAGCACAGGACATTGCCGATGAGGATGCCAGGGATTCGAGAAACATTGGCAAGTTTGGGAATGAAATCATCAGGGACAATTACAACATTGGTACGCATTGCAATGCCGGCTGGCTGGCCTTTGTCGATTACGGAACGGCACTGTCGCCGGTTTACCAGGCCCATCGCAGCGGGAAAAACGTTTTTGTTTATGTTGATGAAACCCGCCCGCGCAGCCAGGGTGCCAGGCTGACTGCCTGGGAGCTCTACCAGGCCGGGATACCGCATGTGATCATTCCCGACAATGCAACGGCCACCCTGATGTCGCAGAAAAGGATCAACCTCATGATCGTGGGCGCCGACCGCATCGCTGCCAACGGCGATGTTGCCAATAAGATCGGTACCCTGGGAAAGGCCATCGTGGCACGTACCTTCAACATACCTTTCTTTGTGGCCGCCCCATCAAATACCATTGATCCCGGATGCAGTTCGGGCAGCGAGATCATAATTGAAGAACGCGGCGAGGAAGAGGTGCTTTACCAAAAGGGTATCGACAGGAATGGCGTGCAGCACGAGATATTGGTTTGCTCACCGGGATCACGTGCCTACAACCCGGCCTTCGATATCACCCCCGCCAACCTGGTCAGCGGCATCATCACCGAGAAGGGGATCATCAATGCCAATAACAAGGATATTATGAGCTTGCTGGGAAAAAAAGCCTGAAAACCGGGGTGCCTGTTGTCTAAAAATGCAGTTTGTGATAGTCGAACTTTTGATTGTCCCTGAATTTATGGATCTTCCTTGACAGATGGATGAAGATCTTCAGGTTGTTGGCTGCCAGCCATTGCAGGGCCTCTTCCTTGTTGTTGCAGGCATCGGCAAAAATGATCAGAAAATCCATTTGGTTTTTCCTAAGCCATTCGCAGGCCCCTGCATTTTTGTCAATGGCCCCGTCGAGTGCGGCCAGGTGAGGGAATTTGTTTGTCAGAAGCCATTTAAAAGCCTCTTCGCTTCCCCTGATGGCGCTTGAAAGGGCAGCCAGCTCAGGGTAACCGTTCTTGAGCATCCAATTGTAGATTTTTTCATTTCCTTCAATGGTTTCTCCAAAAGCCATTAATATTTTCGGGGGGTAGTTCAGCATGCTTGCAAATCTTGTATTTATCCGAAAACCTTGGTTCTGATACCTGCCTGGTTTACCATGGCCGCAATCCTGTTCAATTCATCGAAAGGGATTTTTTCAACACTGTTTAATGGCGTTTCCCGGTCGACGGGATAGATCATTACATACTGCGGTTTGATCGTCAGCAACTTTTCAAGCCAGGCATCAAGTGCTTCCCGACTTGTATTGTCGATCTTTTCACCCTCATGTTTGGCCCTGAGAAAGAGGGATTGAATGATCAGCTTCCCGTTGAAGCGGCATAATTGCCTGACCACGGTTTCGAGATCCAGGCCGCCGGAAGGCTGGTTTATTTGCCGGAAGAGTTTTTCCGTGCCGGCATCCAGTTTCTGTATGTTATTATCGGCTTTAAGTAAGGCTTTAAAGATCTTTTCGCGGTGCAGCATACTGGCATTTGACAATACCGTGATGTGGGTGGTTGGAAAGTATTTGTTGCGCAGTTCAATGGTATCATCCATGATTTCGGGGAATTCCGGATGAATGGTCGGTTCGCCGTTGCCGGCAAAGGTAATGGCGTCGGGTGCATTGCCATCTTTACTGAGTGCTGCAAGCTTTTTATCCAGCAATGTTCGGATATATTCCCGTTCAGGCAGGTTCTTTTTGATTTTTTCTCCCTTGTTGGTCCACCCGCATTCACAGTAAATGCAGTTGAAAGTGCAATACTTATAGTCGACAGGGAGGAGGTTAATGCCCAGAGAAACCCCCAGCCTCCTGCTCATGACAGGACCAAAAACCGTTTCATGAAAAAGAAAACCACCCATGGCAATTGATTTTGATAAAGGTATAAAAAATTTATTAATTATCCTGAACCGCTTTTCGAATGACAGAGCCGGTGGATGGAATTGGTGGCCGTCACCTGGCCTGAGGCAGAACTATTTTCGGGCATTTTTGTTAAAGCAGGTGGGATCATGGCATGATCCCCGACAATTCAAATTATTACTACTTTTGGGATTTGCTCGGCATGGCAGGACTTGACAAGATAAAAGAGCCCGTGAAGGATCACATCAAAGCTTTTGAAAAATATTTCAGGGCTTCGATGAAGAGCAATGTTCCGCTGCTCGACAGGATCACCCGTTATATTGTTTCACGGAAGGGGAAACAGATGCGTCCGCTTTTCGTTTTCCTTTCGGCCGGCATTGCAGGCGGGGTCAATGAATCGACTTACAGGGGGGCATCACTGGTAGAGCTTCTTCACACCGCCACCCTGGTGCATGACGATGTGGTTGATGATTCGAACGAACGAAGGGGTTTCTTTTCCATTAATGCGTTGTGGAAAAACAAAATATCCGTCCTGGTAGGCGATTTCCTTTTATCGAAAGGCTTGTTGCTGTCACTTGATAATGATGATTTCGGTTTGCTGAAGATCGTTTCTAACGCCGTAAGGGAGATGAGCGAAGGAGAGTTGTTGCAGATCGAAAAGGCCCGGCGTATGGATGTGGAGGAAGACATCTATTATGAAATCATCCGGAAAAAAACAGCCTCGCTGATCGCTTCCTGCTGTGCCTGCGGTGCTTATTCGGCAAGCGGGGGCGATGCGGTGATCACTGAAAACATGAGGCTTTTTGGTGAACAGGTAGGCATGGCTTTTCAGATCAAAGACGACCTTTTCGATTACCAGAAAATCAATAAGACCGGAAAACCTTCGGGCATCGACATACGCGACAAAAAAATGACTTTACCCCTGATCTATCTTCTTCATCAATCCGGCAGGTCCGAACGCAGGCATATCATCAACACAGTAAAGAATCACGGTAATGATCCCGGCAGGGTGGCCGGGCTTGTGAAAATGGTTACCGACAGCGGGGGGATCGATTACGCAAAGGGGAAGATGACGGAATACAGAAGCAAGGCATTATCCATCCTCGAAGGATTTGAACCCTCCGATGCTCGCCGGTCTATGGCCGACCTGGTGATCTATACCACGGAAAGAGAAAAATAGCCCCCTTGAATACCCGCTCATCCGGTCCGCTCGGTTTTTTTTAGCGTAAACCCAAAGGTTGTTCCTACACCCACGCTGCTTCTGACCTGTATAGCCTGTTCATGGGCCTCAATGATATGCTTGACAATGGCCAGGCCGAGGCCGGTGCCTCCCTGCTCACGCGACCTGCCTTTGTCGGTTCGGTAAAAACGCTCAAATATCCTCGGGATGTTGTCCTTATCGATGCCAATGCCGTTATCGCTCACTTCCACCAGAATATTCTGATCCATATCGAAGAAAGAGATCTTCGCGAAAGAATCTTCTTTCCGGCAGTATTTTATGGCATTGTCGATGAGGTTGATCAGAACCTGCCTGATCCGTTTTTTATCGGCAAATACCATGATGGGTTTATCATAGGTTTTGTTAAGATCAACCGAAATATTGTTTCTGCCGGCTTTTATTTCGAGGAATTCGATGATCTCCTGGGCCAGGCTTACAATATTGAAGTTTTCATAATCGAGTTTGAGCACGCCTGACTCAAGCTGGCTGATGGTTTCAAGGTCTTCTACAATGGCGATCATCCGGTTGATGCTTTTTTCGGTCCTGATCAGGTATTCCTTGTTGATTTTCGGGTCTTCAAGCCCGCCGTCGAGCAGGGTCAGCACATAACCCTGAATGTTGAATATGGGTGTTTTCAGTTCGTGCGACACATTTCCGAGGAATTCGCGCCGGTATGCCGCCAAAGCTTTCAGTTTCCTGATCTCCTTATTCTGTTTGTCGCCCCATTCAAATACTTCCTTATTGACCTCTTCAAGCGATTTTCCGGCCCTGAGCTCCGCTTTTTTTTCAACACCTACCTGGAAATTGTGGATTGTCCTGTATATGACCTTGATCTTATTGTAAATAAACCTGTTTACGGTATAGCTCAGCAGAAAAAAAACGAAAACGAACAAAACAACGGCCGTAACCAGAAGGAATATAATGTTGATCTGGAGGTAAACGGAGGCAGCGGCAAGATAAATGGCAAGGAAAAAGAGTGAGATCAGCGAGGCATTGATCAGGGCCAGTTTTTTGGGGTCTGAGTATTTCATTTCCCGCTTACGATAAAATTATTTGGTTTACTAAATTGCCTTGCCGGCACTGCATTATTCAGTCTTCGAATTTATACCCGACACCCTTTATGGTTTTGATGCTGTGTATTCCAAGTTTTTCACGGATCTTGCGAATGTGGACGTCAATCGTTCTGTCGCCAACGATCACATCGTTCCCCCAAACCTTGGCAAAGATCTCCTCCCTTGAAAATACCTTGTTTGGTTTGGAAGTCAGCAGCAGCAGTAGTTCAAATTCTTTTTTAGGGAGCAGTATGTCTTTATTTTCTTTCACCACAGCATAACGGTCCCTGTCGATGGAGAACTCATTAAAAACCATTCGCGGTGTATCATCCGCGGCGGTGCTTTCCCTGTACCGGCGCAGCAAGGCTTTTACCCGGCTGGTCAGGATCTTGGGCTTGATCGGCTTGGTCACATAATCGTCAGCGCCTGCTTCGAAACCTGCGATCTGGGAATAGTCTTCGCCGCGGGCCGTGAGAAATATCACGATGGTGTCCTGAAGGTCGGGGAGTTTTTTGATCTCCGTGCAGGTTTCTATCCCATCCATGCCGGGCATCATCACATCGAGTATGACCAGGTGGGGGATCACCTCCGAGGCCATCCGTATGGCCTCCGATCCGTTGGAGGAAAGAAAAACCTGGTAGCCTTCCTTTTTCAGGTTATAACCCAAAAACTCAAGCACATCGGGTTCATCGTCGACCAGCAGGATCTTGTATTTTTCATTTCCCATGTGTCTAAAATATTTGCTTGATTATGGCTGCGGTTCAGAAATGAGAAGATGCAGGTTTATTGTTCTTTACAAAAATAAGATTTATTGGGAAAAAACAAAACTGTAAATCTTCTGCATGAACATATTGTCGGGAAGCCGGATGGGGGAAACCTGCCATTGCGGCGAAAGGCTGCAATTTTTTTTAGCCCGCCGAGTTAATTATTATTATGCGGTGGTTTATGAAGGTTATCTGTTTTTTGTTGTTATTGGCGGGTTTCAATGCCATTGGGCAGGACGACCCCTTTTCGGAAGCCTGTGTTACGGATACTGAATATGAGCTGTATCTTCAGATCAACAGCTACCGGAATGCACATGGCTTGCCCTCCATCCCCTTGTCAGGATCATTGTGTGTGGTTGCCGGCGCCCATGCCTGGGACCTGGAAACCAATCGTCCCGACAGGGGCCCTTGCAATATGCACAGCTGGTCTGATTCCGGCCCGTGGCCGGGTTGCTGCTATACCGATGACCATCGTGAAGCCCGCTGTGTTTGGAACAAGCCCGGGGAATTGACTTCCTATCAGGGCTATGGCTATGAGATCGCTTTTTTTCATTCGCAGCCGGGCAACAAAAGCGGGTCAATGGCCGGACTGGCACTGGAAGGCTGGAAGGGTAGCTCAGGACATAAAAACATGATCCTGAACCGCTATTCATGGAAGCGACTGAAATGGAAAGCCATGGGTGTTGGCATTTACGGTCGCTATGCCGTGGTTTGGTTTGGTGAAGAAGCTGATACTGCCGGGAAAGCGCGAAGGTGCGACTGACAGGAAGGAATTCACATCCTTGCAGAAGACAAAGGTGCTCAGGGTTTCCCGGATTCTTGTATTTTTACAAAAAAATTTGATATGTACCGATCTGTTTTCATCATCATTCTGATCATTGCAGCCTTTCCGGGATATGGCCAGAAATTCAACGGAGGGGCCATGGCCGGCATGGCCGCCAGCCAGGTAGCCGGCGATATGTACGCCGGATATAACAAGGTTGGCCCGCTGGCCGGATTTTTTGTGAATTATTACCCTTCACCGCAATCTTCATTGCAAATGGAACTCTATTACGTGCAGAAAGGGAGCCGTAAAAGCGCCGATGTCGTTGAACAGGATTATGAGTCGTACCTGTTGCGGCTGAATTATGTTGAATTGCCGCTGTTTTTCCGGTATCACATTGGGTGGTTTGCCATCGAAGCCGGCCCTTCACTGGCATTTCTGATGAATGGCTATGAGGAAAAAAACGGAGAGGAAGTCATGGCTGACGATTTCGCCGGGATGACTTTCCAGTTGAATGCAGGGATCATGTTTTCGTTTGCCAGGAACTGGCGCTTCCACATCCGTACCAATAACTCCTTTACAAATCTCCGAAATCAGACTTACACGGGGCATGTGCCGCGTTTATGGACACATGGCCAGTTCAATGATGTTATCATGTTCCATATTGCCTACCAGTTTATTCATTTCGGCAGATAGAGCGGCTGATGTTTCTGCAGGCCAAAGGCAGGGTCCGGCAATCTTTCTAAGCGTTTTTCCATTTAATATTGCAGCCAAGGCCGGGTATCTGATCATCTGACACCGGTTTGCCCCCGAGCAGGGCATCCAGGGCCTGACGCAGGTCTTTTCCCGTTACGGGAAGCTCGTTTCCGGGGCGTGCATCGTCCATCTGTCCGCGGTAAACACATTTCAGATCCCCGTCGAAAATGTAGAAATCAGGCGTGCAGGCTGCGTGGTAAGCCCTGGCAACTTCCTGGGTTTCATCATAGAGATAGGGAAAGGGAAAGCCCAGCCGGATGGCATTTTCCTTCATCTTCGCGGGGCTGTCGTCAGGATAGTTTTCAACATCATTGCTGCTGATGGCGATGAACGAAATCCCTTTGGGAATGTAATCCCTGGCAAGGGTAACAATGCCTTCGATCACATGTTTTACATAAGGACAATGATTACAGATGAACATGATCACCGTTCCTTTGCGGGATGCCAGTTCGTGAAGGGAATAGTCATTGCCGGAAACGGTATCCGGAAGTTTGAAGCCGGGGGCCTTGAAGCCCAGTGGCATTTGTGTTGTAGGCGTAAGTACCATGTCACCTTGTTTTAAGAAGTTCATAAAGAAAACCCCGGCGGTATGCCGGCAATTTCAATCAGTTTATATCATTTTCGCGCATAACCTGTCCGATATTCCTCCGGAGGCCTTCGTATCCTGTTCTTTCAACAGCCGTTCCGCCAAAAAGTTCATCGAATGTATTTCTGTCAAGTGATTGCCAGTCGTGGTCGTCCATCGATAAAAATTTTTCGCGGGGCATGAGTTCATCATTTGAATGGGCTTTGGCAAATCGGTTCCAGGGGCATACATCCTGGCAAATGTCGCAACCAAACACCCATCCATTCAGGCGGTTGGTGCTGCCTGAAAAAGGGCCGCGGTGTTCGATGGTGAGATAGGAAATGCATTTTGAGGCGTCGATCATGCCGGGGGCGATGATGGCCTTGTTCGGGCAGGCATCCATGCAACGGGTGCATGATCCGCAATGATCGGCTGGTTCATTCTGATCATAAACAAGTTCCTGATCGAGCATGATCCCGCCGAGAAAAAGGAATGAGCCCATGCGCCTATTGATGAAACAGGCATTCTTTCCGATCCAGCCCAGGCCGCAACGGCCGGCCCAGGCTTTTTCAAATACGGGGGCCGTATCGGTAAACAGCTTTGCCCTGACCGGCCCGGCCTCATTTTCGATTTCCCGGAGCAGAACTTTAAGTTTGTTCTTTATTACCGTGTGATAGTCTTTCCCGAAGGCATATTTTGAGAAACGGAATGTTTTGGAACGCGGGGAGGTATTGGCCGGAAAGTAGTTCATGGCCAGCATGACCACCGATCGGGCGCCCTGGCTGAGGAGGGCGGGGTCGTTCCGCTTTTCGGCATGGCGTTCCATATATTTCATGGAGGCGTGCATGTTGCCGGAAAGCCAGTTTTTGAGTATTTGCGTTTCGCGATCCATCTTTCCGGCAGGCGCCATGCCGCAGGCGTCAAATCCAAGTGCCGCGGCCTTGTCCCTGATGAGCCTCGTCATTTTTTCACGAATATCCGGCATATTATTGTTATTCGAACAGCCCGGGCTGGGTTCCGCCTTTTGTTTTTCCCAGGTGTCTGTATGCGTTTTCGGTGGCTTCGCGGCCCCTTGGCGTGCGCATCAGGTAGCCCTCCTGGATCAGGAAAGGTTCGTAAACCTCTTCGATGGTTCCGGCATCTTCGCCTACGGCCGTGGAAATGGTATTGATGCCCACCGGTCCGCCGGAAAATTTATCGATGATGGTTAACAGTATTTTGTTATCCATTTCATCCAGGCCGTTTTTATCAACATTCAGCGCCGATAAAGCGATCCGTGCAATTTCCAGGTCGATCACCCCGCTTCCCTTTATCTGGGCAAAATCACGCACCCTGCGGAGCAGCAGGTTGGCAATTCTTGGCGTTCCACGGCTTCGCCGCGATATTTCGATTGCGGCATCGTCTTCAATGGGAACCCTGAGTATGCCGGCCGAGCGTTTAAGGATCTTCTCAATGGTGTCGGAATCATAATACGACAGGCGGAGGTTGATCCCGAAACGGCTCCTGAGCGGGGCCGTTAGCAGACCCGAACGGGTTGTGGCCCCGATCAGCGTAAAAGGGTTAATGGAGATCTGCACGCTGCGGGCGTTGGGGCCCGTTTCGATCATGATGTCGATCCTGAAGTCTTCCATGGCCGCATACAGGTATTCTTCAACAACCGGGCTGAGCCGGTGGATCTCGTCTATGAACAGCACATCACGTTCTTCGAGACTGGTGAGCAAACCGGCCAGATCGCCCGGCTTGTCGATGACCGGCCCGGAGGTTATTTTTACACTTACTCCCAACTCGTTGGAAATGATATGCGAAAGGGTTGTCTTACCCAATCCCGGCGGACCATGCAGGAGTACATGGTCAAGGGCCTCATCCCTTTGTTTGGCAGCTTCGACAAATACACGGAGGTTTTCAACAACCTTGGCCTGACCCGAAAAATCACTGAATACGGCAGGCCTCAGAACTTTTTCAATCTCAAGTTCCGCTTTGCTAAGCTGTTTCCTTTCAGGATCAAGGTTTTCGTTCATCAATGCTGGTTTATGCCGGGCGGTGCAAAACTACAAAAATCATCGTGTTGGTGTGCGGCTGGGCATTATCTTTGCAATAAATACCTTGCTAATTTAGTTTAAATTATGTAATTTTATTATTTTAGCAAGGACGAATGTTCTTATGTATTGAAAATGGAGCCTGCATGAGTTGGCGCACGCAAATGAAATGATATGGCATTTGTTTCATGAAGCTCCCATTGTACCGCTAAAAAGAATAATGAAATGAAAAACCTGCTGGTAGCTATCGACTTCTCAAAAAACGCATTTCACGCCCTTGAATATGCCGTTCTCTATGCCCGGCGTTTTCAGGCAGATATTACCATGATCTGGGTCGATAATTGTTCAGGACCCGAACTTCTGGTTGAAAAGGGCGATGGTGAGTCACGCCATGAATCGCGCCAGCTTTTTAAGGAAATTGTAAAGAAATTTGATAAAAGGAACAGTGGCGTAAAACTCAGCTATAAGTTGAGCAAGGGAAAGGTATTCGAAGAGATCTCGAAATATGCACAGCAATTGGGTTCCGAGCTCATTTTTACAGGTACGCACGGGGTTACCGGCTTCGAAGAATACTGGATCGGAAGCAATGCATACCGCATCGTTACACATGCCCCCTGTCCGGTGATCACACTCCGTCAGAATTTTGAATTCGGACAAGAGATTAAAAAGATCCTTTTGCCGGTCGACAGTTCCCTGCAATCAGGCAGGAAGGTTTATACCGCCGCCAAAGTTGCCACTGCCTTTAATGCCGAAATTATCGTGAATGCCCTGCACACTTCATCGCTGGGGTCGCTGAAGCGGCAGGTGGACAAAAACCTGAAGACCATCAGCGATCATCTTCAGGAGAAAAGACTGCCTTTTGTTATCAATGAGTTCAGCACACAAAACATTACACAGCATACCATCGATTTTGCCCTTGAGAACAAGGTCGACCTGGTGGCCATCATGACCGACCAGGAAACCACCCGGGCCAATGTTTTCCTGGGTGCCTTTGCCAGGCAACTGGTCAATAACTGTCCGGTTCCGGTACTGAATGTCAGGGTAACGGATACCCATAATACCAATTAGGGATGCGCAGGATTACGATCATATGGTTTATTTTCTTCGGGCTGCAGACTGCGGCTTTGTTCAGCCAGTCGGGCCGGGAGGGGAATGTGGTGATCATCCGGGATCCCGTTATCGACACCATTCTCCATAAACACATTGAGGCCAATCAGGCCATGTTGCTAAATGCCGACAACCATGGCATTGACGGCTACAGGATACAGATCTACGAGGTGTCGGGGACGCGTTCGAGCACCCTGGCCCGTGAAGTGATGTCGGAATTTACCGAAAAATACCCGGCCGTTCCCGTCTACCTCAGCTGGCAGGCACCCAGCTTTAAGGTAAGGGTCGGGGATTTTCGCACCAGGATGGAAGCAGAGGGGTTTCTCAGCAGGATCAAAAAACATTACCCCATTGCGTGGGTGATCAGGGATAAAATCAAATTTCCGGATATTAACCAATAATCACGATCATGAAAAAGATACTTGTTGCCATTGATTTTCTCGACTGCTCCATCAATGCCCTGGCGCATGCCGTTTCCATTGGCGGGAAGGCAGGGGCTGATATTCACATGGTTTGGGTTAACATACCCGATCAATCCAAAGAGATATTTAAATGTGATCAGGATGTGTTGCTTCAGGAAGTGGATAAACGTTTTAAAGAACTCATCAAAGAGTTCTCGCCGGAGTTGGGTAAAGGTAAAATGAATTACAGGGTCAGGGAAGGGAAGGTATATAAGGAGATTGTCCAGGAAGCGGATGATATTAAAGCCGATATGATCGTTGTGGGAACCCACGGCTCGTCGGGTTTTGAGGAATTCTGGATCGGAAGCAATGCCAATAAGATCGTATCGGCTACTGAAAAGCCTATCATTTCCATCCGGGGGGGGATTGATATCCAACGTCCGTTGAGCAGGATCATCCTGCCGCTCGACAGTACCATCGAAACCAGGCAAAAAGTGCCATTTACCACGGAGCTGGCCCGTATCCATGATGCCGAGATATATGTTCTTGGCCTTTACACAACGAAGGTCTCGGCCATCCGCTACCAGGTTGATTCCTATTTGGATCAGGTAACTGAGTACATTGAGGAAGAGGGCGTGAAGTGCATACGCGACACGGTCGAAGCCGACAACCTGACCAACGATACCATTGAATACGCAAAGAAAGTTGATGCCAACCTGATCTCCATCATGACCGAACAGGAGCGTACCACCGCCAACCTCTGGCTCGGACCTTATGCACAGCAAATGGTGAACCATTCGCCCATCCCCGTGCTGAGCATTCATCCCAGGGAACTGATCCGCTCTTTGACGAGATAAACTGAAAAGGCGGATGTGGATGATCAAAAAAGGGTGGCTTCCGGTTTGTGAAGCCACCCTTTTTTTTTCAGACGGTTGCCCGCTTAGTTTCTTCCCATGCAGTTCAGGTCCTCAAAGGCAATTTTAAGCCTTTCTACCATGCTGACTTCGCCTTCGCGCAGCCACCTGCGGGGGTCGTAAAATTTCTTGTTGGGAACATCTTCCCCGTCGGGATTGCCGATCTGGCCCTGAAGGTAATCGCGGTATTGTTTTTCATACTTGCGGACACCGTCCCAGAAAGCCCATTGTGTATCGGTATCGATGTTCATCTTGATCACGCCGTAGGAAATTGCTTCGCGGATTTTTTCCTGCGGGGAACCCGATCCACCGTGGAATACGAAGAACAAAGGATTGGGGCCTGTGCCGTATTTTTCCTCAACAAATTTTTGGGAGTTGTGAAGGATGATCGGTTCCAGTTTAACATTGCCGGGTTTGTAAACACCATGCACATTGCCGAATGATGCGGCGATGGTGAAGCGTTCGCTGATTTCGCGGAGTTGTTCGTATGCATAGGCCACATCTTCGGGCTGGGTGTAAAGCTTGGCACTGTCGATACCGGTATTGTCCACTCCGTCTTCTTCGCCGCCGGTGATCCCGAGTTCTATTTCGAGCGTCATACCCAGCTTGTCCATCCTGATCAGGTATTCCTTGCAGGTGGCGATGTTTTCTTCGAGCGGCTCTTCCGACAGGTCAAGCATATGCGATGAAAAGAGCGGTTTTCCGTGCAATTCAAAGAATTCCTCTCCGGCATCGAGCAAACCGTCGACCCAGGGGAGGAGTTTGCGTGCGGCATGGTCGGTATGAAGGATCACGGCTACACCATAATAATCAGCCATCTGGTGCACATGCATGGCTCCCGAGATTGTCCCTGCAATGGAGGCGTCCATGCCTGAGGCGCCCTTGCCTGCGTAGAAGGCGCCTCCGCCATTCGAGAATTGGATGATGACGGGTGAGTTAACGGTTTTGGCGGCTTCCATAACGGCATTAATGGAGTTGGTGCCAACCACGTTCACTGCCGGAAGGGCAAAGCTATTGGCTTTTGCAATGCGGAATATTTCCTGTACATCGTCGCCGGTAACAACGCCCGGCCGGATTTTATCAAAGATCTTTTCTGTCATGGAGGGTATGATTTTTTTGTTGAACAATTTATACGGCAAAGGTAAGGAATAATTTTTCAAAAAATTAGTGTGGGTGCCGGCTGTCCCGCCAGGTTATGATCTTCGCTTCGATGCACCGGGATGCAAGTGTTTTCTGGTTTTCGTTTACCGGTACCCGGGTACCCTTCCCTGCGAACAAGAGGGGGAATTATTGAAGATATTGATTAACTTTGCATCCCAATTGCACATTGGCAACCGACAATGCCGGGGTTGACAATGCGCAGCCGGGCCCCGTAGTTCAACGGATAGAATGTCAGATTCCGGTTCTGAAGGTTGTGGGTTCGAATCCCGCCGGGGTCACAAAAAATGTTGCTGCCCTTTGCAGCAACTTTTTTTTTATATAAAACCCGGCTGGCGGGGATCTCCGGGGTTAAGATAACTTAAGCAAAGGGTACGGTGGTCCGCCTTCATTTCATTTCGGCGGATAAATGTGAGAGGCGCTCCACGGTCAACCATGGCCGGGTCCGCCTACTCGATTACCAAAACGTATTTTCATTTTCTTTAATTCATTCTTTTATAAATCTCAGTAATTCTTCATCCATCAGTTTCCAATTAATACTGATTTGATTTTTGTCAACACGTAATACTTGACAATCTATAATATCTCCGTCTTGCAGGTTTTTTTCAATTTGTTTTTTTTCTTTAGTGCTTATTTTGTAATTATCATTTGATAAAATTAATTTTCCACTGTATTTATTTTCGATTTTGTATTTGTTTGAGATTCTTCCCAAATTATCTTCTTTTTTAATTACCTCTACTTTGACTGTTTTCCCAATTAAATTAAGCTTTTCAATTACGTTAGTGTCGGCAATGTCCTCAACAGAATTACTTTTGTTACTAAACTCTTTTATTTGATTTTTCGTTTTGCTTTCTTGTATTGTCATTCTTGAAATAATACCTTCAATTTCATGCGCGAAATCCCATTTTAATTGCAATGTTTTATTGAGCTTGTTAATATTTATAATTTCACAATGTATTAAATCCCCATTTTTAAAATTCCTGATTGCGCTTTTTATAGTTTTCATATTTGTCGGATAAATTGAAGTTGTCGTTGGTAATGTCGCATTATATTTCTCATTTACAAGATAATACGCTTTATCATTATTAGTTTTAATAATCTTTACTGGTAAAATTTCCCCAACCAGTTTTTCAACTTCTCCGTTTAGCCATTCTTTTGAAACGATATTTTCTCCAAAAAGAAGTTGTTCTTTATTGTTGCTTCCCAGAAAGAACACTTCCGTTGTTTCGCCGATTTCTAATTTTTCAAATGTTTCGATTGGAGCAAGATTTGATTTATGAACCATTCCGACAATTGACCCGCAGTCCCAGTTGAAATGATATCCGACATCTATAAATAGCCCATATTTTGTTTTATTGATAATTATTCCTTTGTATTTATCCGTCTCATTTAATTCAATTTTTTTGAATTGGGGAATCTCCCCATTTAAAATTAATAACAAAGGTTTTTTCCGGAATTGATGTGTTTTTCCAAAGAATATTTTCCCTTTTATTGAAGGAAAAACAGCATTCCATGCATTATGATATTCATATTTCCAGGGCATATGGTTAAATGAAATAAACCCAAATAATCCAGAAGTTTTAATTACAAATCCTTTTCTCCGTATTCCTGTAATTTTGAAGGGAATATTTTCACCTTTTTGTTCTAATTCTTCAAAATTTGCGACGAGTTTTGATAGATAACTTTTCTTTTCCTGAAAGTTAAATATTCTTTTCAAGTCAAGTTTAAAAGTACTCCATTCTATCATTTTCATTACTCTATTTTTTTATTTTCAATATGTTTGGTAATGACTGTAAGCTGTTGAAAATGATCAAAAATACAAATTTACTTTCAATGGATGCATTCAGGAGTGCGCACTAAATCTTCCAGAGGGTGAGAGACCCTTACGGACGGGGATAACGCTCCGAACCGTTAGCAAGCCGCATGCTGGTTCAGGGTGACCTGAGCAGTGAAGGAAGCGGGACTGCAAAATCCGGTACAGACAGCCTGTCCCGATGAGCGAAGCGAAGAGGGAAACCGCCGTATTCATGACCCGTCAGTTTACCCTGAGCCCTTCACTTCGTTCAGGATAAACTTAAGCGAAGGGTCCCTTGTCCCCCCTTGCTTTCGCTGCGCGAAAGATTGTCCATTCGGCATTGCTCATTGTCCATTTTAAAAGGGGCCAATACATTATTTATTGCGTATTAGCGGTTTGGCAATTATTTTTTTATTATTTTAAAAAACTCCCGATCCCAAACAGAGAAAAAAGTTTCAGCATCAAAGTCTTCATAGTAGATAAGGAATTTTCTCAGATTCTTCCTGACACTCTCCGGGTATGCCCTTAAGTAGGCCATTTTTATTTCTGCCTGGTCTGTGATAGTAATTTGAACGTCTGCTTCAGGCATTCCTTCAATACCATATAATTCGTTAGCTGCCGGACTCGCTTGTGGATAACCCCATTTTTCCATTTTTGGTGTCATATATTTATCTATCTCTGTTTCCACGTGTTTTGTTAAAACACTCTGATAAATCAATTGTACACTAATTTTACCTTCATTGAATAAATCTAAAACCAATTGACTTAAAAAAATATGGTCAGGATGACCATACCCCCCTTTTATGTTATCCAGAGTGAATAGTACCGAAGGATTAAAATCGTTTATTCTTTTTATTAATGCGTCAGCAACTTTCTCGCGAAGAAATTGCTTTCCAATTTCTTCATAAGGTATAGGCATATATGGGTATTTTACCGTGTCTACCCCGGGGCGATAAAGACCATCTTCCAAAATTTTTTCGGATCCCTCGCAAATAATATGCGCCGGATTTCTATTTTCTCCGGGTATATTGTGCAATTCAAAGCTTAACTGCTTTATTGTCCAACCATTTGATGTGAGTTTAGCAATTGTGCCTGACATCATGCAATCATCGTCATCGTGCGCAACTATTATCAAGGCTCTTTTATTGGCCATTGTATCCAGGAAAGTATCTTCAGGAAAGGTTTCCGGGGCCGCAAATTTTTGAAGTTCTTCAACTGTCGGTTTTTTAGAACATGCAGTTAATGAAATAATTAAACCTGCTAAAGTTATCAATTTTATTGGTTTCATAATAATTGTGTTTTATTTATTCTGACCGTTAACGGCACCGGCAAAGAAAAGTGGGGCATTAAATCCGCATTTGTCTCCGCCGTCACCAAGTTTAAACCAAAGTGCGAAATGTCTTCCTAACCTTGGCGGACTCGTGTTTTCTTAGCCACAGTTGAGTGTAGTTTTTATAGTTTCATACCCACTCCAAACTGGCATCCAATTGAATAGTTGTATTGGTTAATTGGTGCCTCTGCCAGAGGAGTCAATGAATATCTGAAAAGAGGTTCGAGTCTCACGTTCAGTTTTTCACTGATGTGATACCCAATCCCAAATCCTCCAAGTACAGCAAATGCAATTTTATTGAAGTCGTAAATAGAGGATTCTGAAGTTACTACAGCTGTTTCACCAGTGTTGTAAGTCAGCCAGCTTTTTGATTTATCGTTCAAAAATAGATTCATCGAGACTCCAGTTGTAACGTAACCAAAGACTTTCCTGTTCAAGAACTGATAATTCACTCGCAAAGGGAGTTCGAGATAGTGATATCGAAGTTGGTTATCAGCAAAACCAAGTGAAGGGTTTCCCATCGCATCTGAAATAGGAACGTTCTTGAAAATATGAGTTTGGCGAGAAAATTGAACTCCAAATTCGACCTCAAGATTCGTGACAAAGATGTATCGGGCTGCAATGCCTGCATTGAATCCAAATGATGGATGCTCAAATTTCTCTCTTGAGTCCGCAATTGTTTGCAACTCGTCCGGGTAATTAAGCATTCGGTAACAAAAGTTCGGAGAAAAATTAACGCCTATTGAAAATTTGTCTTCCACGCTGATTGATTCCTGCGCCATTTCAAATAGGGGAGAAAACAGGATTGAAATAATTATCAGTTCTTTCATTGGTTTCTGAATTACATACAAGTTTTGTCAGCATTTAGCTTAAATTTCCATTCGTTTTTCGTCAATTATAGACTGCCAAACTTTTCTGCCAAAAAGAACGAAACGATATTCTTTGTCATTTTTTAGAATCACGGCAAGAGAATTCGGCACTAAGGGAATCAGTCCGAGAAATTTCGTCCATACCAATTTGGAGGTATTAACATCTGATAATTTAATATCTGTTACTCCTCCTTGTATGTTTATTTTATGTGCTTCAAAAATCAGCCTTTGAGTTGTTAAATAAAGTTTTCCTCCAACTGTTTCAACTCCTTTCTGTAGATTGGCCGCGCCACTTTTTACTAGTATCTCGTGAGAATTCAATTTTGTTTTCATATGCTAATAATTTCTTCTAACGTTTCGCCGGCACGTGCCTTGCCGGCTTATTGAATTTTTTTCAAACGAAAGGTAAGAAAAAAAATGCGGAGTTGTGCTTCTGATTAAAAATTATCCGGCATGGCATATGCCGGCTGTTGAAAAGGCGTATATCCGCTTGGTTGATGGGGTGGGGTACACCCAATCTGAAATCTGAACTCTGAAATCTGAATTCGGTACTTCCCGGTATCCGGTACCCGGAACCACCATCCCGCTAAATCGGGATTCGTTCGACCAAGCCTTTTCATTACGCTTCGCTCATAAAAAGGCAGTCTCACGAATATTTAGCACTGAAACACTGTTGATTAGGTGATTCCCCGAGTTCTCGGGACACGCGGTGATTTGTTTAGGTGAGGTACCGGATATCGGGGAAAGTGTTACATGGTTACATGGTTACATGGCTGTGTGTGGGTGTGGGTTTGAGTGAAGTATCTGAATCAGCATAACAGTTTAACCCACGAGGTCTCGGGGCAAGCACTGAAACCCCGAGTAATCGGGGCAGGCACTAAAACACTGAAACACTGAAACACTGAAACCATGAAGCACTGAAACCCCGAGTTCTCGGGGCAGGCCACCGAGTTCTCGGGGCAGGCCAATGTGATTGCGCGATTGAACGATTGAACGATTGCGCGATATTCAAATTTTGGAGAAACCCCTGCCGACGGGCTCAAAACGCGCGAAATGCCGCGTAAGCCCACGCACAAATGCCAGTAAACAACCACCGGTCATCCCGACCCCGTGTAAACGGGGGAGGGAGCCCCCGGCCGTTTGGCTTTAAGCCATCAGATACCACTTGCCGGCTTTTCGTGCAAAGGCTAAGGCAGTGATCCATTCAATTTCTCCCCGGTCAATCCTGGCCGGGGCCGTCTACTCGATTGGGGTACGTTTTTCTTTATGGTGTCATGGGGTTTATTTGTATCTGTCCGCCAATTGCTCTTAATACTTTCATGATAGTCTCAAACTGAGGTTTAGCTCCATCCGATAAAGCTTTGTATAAACTAGGTCTGCTTAATCCGGTTTCTTGAGCAATTTTTGTCATGCCGATTGATTTTGCAATATGTCCGATTGCTGTAATTACATCAGAATCATTCCCTTCGGCTAAAACAGCATTAAGATATTCTGCAATCATCTCGTTACTATCTAAATAGTCAGCTATATCAAATTTTGAAGTTTCCATTTTTCTACTTTTTAGTTCTTTTTAAAATCTCCTTTGCCTTTTCAATGTCTCTCTGCTGAGTTGATTTATCTCCTCCAATGAGTAGGATAATGATTTTCCCGTCTGATTCTTTAAAATATACCCTGTACCCTTTAGCATAGTCAATTTTTAATTCCCGAATCCCATTGTCTACAGGTTCGCAGTCTCCAAAATGTTCATCATTCTCAATCTTTTGAATGCGAAATAATATTTTGGCTTTGGCTCTTAAATCTTTAAGTTTTCTCAGCCATTTGTCAAACTCGTCGGTTTTCTCAATTATGTACATTCACAACCCTGTATTCAGTTGGATACAAATTTATACAATCTTTTCTATTCGGGAAAGATTTTATTTAAAATTCAAAAGAGAAATTAAGAGTTTCTAAAATACTCAGGCTGTCTCTCTTAAAATGCACCGGCTGGCGAGGATCTCCGGATCCTTGCCCCGCTTCCGCTGCGCGAAAGATTGTCCATTTGAATTCTGAATTCTGAAATCTGAAATCTGAACCCGGTACTTCCCGGTATCCGGTACCCGGAACCACCATCCCGCTAAATCGGGATTCGTTCGACCAAGCCTTTTCATTTCGCTGCGCTCATAAAAAGTCAGCCTCACGAATATTGAGCACTGAAACACTGTTGATTAGGTGATTCCCCGAGTTCTCGGGACACGCGGTGATTTGTTTAGGTGAGGTACCGGATACCGGGAAAAGGGTTACATGGTTACATGGCTGTGTGTGGGTGTGGGTTTGAGTGAAGTATCTGAATCAGCATAACAGTTTAACCCCCGATTCTCGGGACAGGCACTGAAACACTGAAACCATGTAACACTGAAACACTGAAACCATGTAACACTGAAACCCCGAGTAATCGGGGCAGGCACTGAAACCACCGAGTTCTCGGGGCAGGCCACCGAGGTCTCGGGGCAGGCCAATGTGATTGCGCGATATTCAAATTTTGGAGAAACCCCTGCCGACGGGCTCAAAACGCGCGAAATGCCGCGTAAGCCCACGCACAAATGCCGGTAAACAACCACCGGTCATCCCGACCCCGTGTAAACGGGGGAGGGAGCCCCCGGCCGTTTGGCTTTAAGCCATCAGATACCACTTGCCGGCTTTTCGTGCAAAGGCTAAGGCAGTGATCCATTCAATTTCTCCCCGGCCAATCATGGCCGGGGCCGTCTAACTCGATTACCGCCTGTGCATTAATCATCGTCTGGTTAAAAGTTCAAACAATGGTTGATTTATGTAATAATTTCCTGTGCCCAACTTTTCTTTTCTCAATAAACCATCTTCAGATAACTTATTTAAATAATTAGCAGCAGTAATTCTTGAAACGTTTAAATCCCTGACAATGAATTCAATCTTTGTGTAAGGATGTTTAAATAAGTTGTTTAAAAGGTCCTGGCTGTAAAACTTATAATTGTTTCGTAAGGTATGCTTGAATTGCATCATTAAATCCCGGATTTGGATAATTAATGAAATAGTTTCTTTTGAAGTAATTTCAACTCCATTAATCATAAATAACAACCATTCTTCCCAGTTATTCGTTTCTCTGACTTCTTGTAAAAGTCTATAGTAATCCGATTTGTTCTTAATCATGTAGTTACTTAAATATAGAATTGGAAGATTTTGTAATCCTTGAATAATGAGATACAAGATGTTAATTATTCTTCCAGTTCTTCCGTTGCCATCATAAAATGGATGGATGCTTTCAAATTGATAGTGAATAATAGCCATTTTTACCAAAGGGTCATAATCACAAATCTCATTCTCGTTGATAAACCTTTCAAGGTTTGTCATCAGTTTTTTTATCTCTTCAAAGTCTTGTGGGGGAGTATAAATTGTTTTGCCTGTTATGGAATTTTTCAGTGCAGTTCCTGGCAGTTTTCGGAACCCTGCTTTATTCTTCTCAAGTTCTTCTTGGATTTCAAGGATTACTCTTGTGGTCAGAATTTCATTTTTCTTAATTAACTCAAATCCTTTTTTCAGAGCAGAGATATAATTCTGAACTTCTTTGGCATTTAACGAATTAAAATTTTCAAGATTTAATCCGGATTTATATAAGTCGTCGTGAGTAGTTATAATGTTTTCGATTGCAGAACTATCTTTGGCTTCTTGCAATCCAAGGGTGTTTAATAGAATTGTTTGATTAGGGATTGTTGAAGCAATGCCTTTTAATTCTGCCAAAGAGGCGTGGGCTGATGGTAACGATTTTAAAACTCGCTTACTCTCAATATCACTATTTAATTGCAATTCAGCCAATTTCCATTTTTCGTTTTTCATTATGTAAAGATTTTGTATATTTCTTTACAAATATAGATTCTTTTGTAAAGGAAATCAAATATTCTTAACATATTATTCCTTCTTTGTATATTTTTTCTGATTTTATTATCATATTCGATTTTTCTCATCGCATTGAGGGTAACGGCCCGGTGTAAGGCCTGTTTTAATGGGCTTTGTATAATGTTATATGCCGGTTATTCAATGATCAATTTCCTGGTGGAACTCTTATTTCCAATGGTTATTTTGCAAATATACATTCCTGCAGCAAGCTCTTTCAGGTCCAATTCGATGGCTTCATTTCCCTTGCTGACTGTTTTCTTTTGAAGTGTTCTTCCCTCTGATGATAGGACTTCAATGCTCCCGGATTCTGTATTAAATTCGGAACAGTTTATTCGGACGCTTTCATCTGCAGGATTTGGGAAGAGATCAAATGCAAATGAATGACTGTTTTCATCGATTCCTGAAACCTCAGAGTATTTTAATAACATGCTATTTAATCCAACGGCATATCCGTTCGTTGGAGAAGTAAAATTAACAGCTAGTAAATGATCATCTATTAATCCCTCAGCCTCAAATACCCAGCTTTGTCCACCATTACTTGTATGCAGGATCTTGCCAACACCTTGTCCTGCACCAACCACCCATCCTTCGTTTAGATTCAGGAAATGAAGATCATATAATTCCCCTACTATCCCCGATGGAACAGACTGTTCTGTCCAGTTAACCCCATCTATTGTGTGAATAATGGTTGCGTGGCCTGCTGCCCAACCATTCATGTTATCAACCATTTCAACTGCATTGTATGAACCAGAAGGATAGCTGTTAGGTGCTCCACCCCAAATCCCATTAGCATAAGTCATTATTATGCTTCCACCGCAAACATATCCTTTCTGCCCATCAATTGGAAAGGAAAAGGAACTTAACGCGTCAGGTACCAGATAAACTAAGAATGAAACACTCGATGATGTAATTTTATAAATATTTCCAAAAAGACCACCTGTCGCATATCCTGTATCAGATGTGGGAGGAAATACAAGTTCAGATACTGTTGAGCCGATTGAACCTATTGCTCCCCAGTTATCTCCACCATCTGTTGTTCTATATATTCTTCCCTGGTATCCTCCTGCATAACCTTCATTTTCATTAAGCATATGGATAGAAGTACAAGGGAATTGAGTTTTTTTGCATTTCAAATGTTTCACCCCCATTTGTTGTATGCAGGATATAAGATGAGTCGCTTGCTCCACCAGAAGTAGAAGTGGTAATCCAACCTTCTTCATCACTAATAAAAAACACATCGGTGAATATCCTGGGATAGGTGTAGCCTTCAAATTCAGGAACATTGGCGCTAATATCTTTCCAGCCGAATTGCTGGGAATAGGAAACCAAAATAACTCCATAAGATAAAATCGAAAGTAATACGATCTTTTTCATGGTGATATGCTTTAATTTGTTCTGTTTCTTTTGACTGGCATATAACGGTTTGCAAATATGGCCCGTAGCCTTCACTTGCAGTTTGTTTCTTGATTGCTTGTATGTTTATGTTTCTACTCATTTGTCTTTATAGCACTAATGCGGCTATGGGCTATGATTTGCTGTGTGTGCCCTGCATAGCCTGTCCCGATTTATCGGGATGCATTCAGCGCACACACTTGTGTAAGCTGTTGAAAAAAGATTAAAAGTACAAATTTATTTTCAGGCTACACGAGTTAATGCGCTGATTAATTATCAGGAGGGTGTAAGTCCCTCAG
>Ga0334895_1000205_pt1 | contig 98053 bp, 87 predicted proteins | sample GraSluR3_MG_7_FD_207229 | JGI IMG/M metagenome (GOLD analysis project Ga0334895, IMG submission 207229) | Sludge microbial communities from methane-producing bioreactor in Wageningen University, Netherlands - Granular Sludge_31_05-R3 | ecosystem: Engineered > Bioreactor > Anaerobic >... | reverse complement strand
AGCTAAATCCCTTTCCTGGATTCGTGGTATGGGTCATAATCTGGTCCATTCCTACCGAGATGAATTTTCTTGTGAATATTGTCTTCTACTTAATTGTTCTTTTAGAAAAAAATGATAGCCTGTTTTAACCAATTTTATTACAAATAAAACAATCTTAAATATTTTATTAGTAATTTATTGTTTTTGATCTTTATAATATTTTTACCATAATTTTTTATAGGAGAATTTCTAAAAGTGGAAAAGAATGGTTTTAAAAATTCTAATTTTAATGAAAAGGGGGAAGCAATTGGTAATCTTTCCCTGGCAAGCGTCTTCTGGACTTTTTTTCGTATTGGATTTTTTACTCTGGGGGGTGGCTTGGCTATGATGCCTGTTATGAGGCATGAAATAGTACTTAAACATAAATGGATGAATGATTCCGATTTTTATTCAATGGTTTGTATGGCAACTGCTATTCCTGGTGCTATAGCAGTAAATATGGCATATTTTTTAGGAAGACGTTTAAAAGGAAAGGGAGGATTAATAGTGGCAGTGTTTGGTACGATATTACCATCATTTATTGTTATATTATTTATTGCTGGAATGTTATCGCCATATTTTTATTTTCCCAAAGTAACAGCTTTTTTACATGGTTGTTCAATTGCTGTTGTTGGTCAATTAGCTTTTGCTAGTTTAATTTTTAGCAAGAGCTCTTTAGGTACATGGAAGCATTTTATTGCTTGTATAATAGGAATTATAATCATAGGTATTTTTAAAATGCATCCTATTTGGGGATTGATTGGTACAGGAATGTTTGGTTTTTACTTCTTCCCGTATAAGACAGATTGATTTTTGGCATAATTGTCTTAATAAGCCAATTTAGATCTTTATTTTTTTGGAGATTAGTTATTATAATGAAGCTTTTTGTTGATTTATTTGTTAGTTTTATGATTATTGGTATTGGTGCCTATGGCGGTGGGATGGTTACAATTCCATTAATTCAACATGAAATTGTTACCAGCCGAAAATGGCTAGCATTTAAAGATATGGCAGAAGTATTTGCTATTGCCCAGATGACACCAGGTCCAATTGCTATTAATGCAGCTACCTTTACAGGTTTTAAAGTAGGTGGCATTTTTGGTTCAATTCTTGCTACACTTTCTGTAGTTCTTCCTTCTATGTTGATTCTCACTTTTCTAGGTTTACTGATAATAGATCGATATGGAAAGAATAATTATATGGTAAGATTTAGGTCTGGAATGCAAGTAGGGGTATTAAGTCTTATTTTTTATGCAGTATGGTCTTATGGTTCTGCTGCCATTACAGGATGGTTAGATTTTGGAATTGCATTATTTTCTTTTCTCATGCTAATTATTTTTGAAGGGAAACTGCATCCAATTATAGTAATTTTAACTTGTGGTATTATTGGTATGCTTATTTTTTAGTGATTATACTGTGATTAAAAAGGTAATACAGTTATAATAAAACAATAGGTATTGTCCTTATTATTCTAGCAGTAATTCCTAATTTAACTTTAAAAATGCAAAGTCAGTAAATGATAATGTAATTATTTGACAAAAAAAGAGAAGAATGCTATATTTTCATCAGATATTTTAAAGTTATCATAAAACTCGTATAAGCTTTCGGATACGGCGAAAGCGTTTCTACCAAGTGACCGTAAATCACAAAAGGCTACGGGTGGAAGTGCATCTTAGGGATTCACCTGTTATAAGTAATCTTTTGACAGGGTTCGAACCAAGTGGTGCAAAGTGTATTAGTTATACTACACCGTAGGGCTAAAATCCCAGGCGGAGAGGTTCCACTCTTTTTGGAATACCTCTTGGTCTGGTTTTTTTATTTTTAAAGCAAATTATTTAAATACTATATTTAAGGAGGTTTTGATATGGATATAAGTATTATTATGGGTAGTACATCTGATCAATCCATCATGGGAAAAGCAACTGAAGTTTTTCAGGAATTAGGAATAAGCTATGAATTAAGAGCCATCTCTGCACACCGCACACCTGATTTTCTTTTTCAATATATCAATCAATTTCCACAGAGAGGATTTAAAGTAGTTATTGCCGGGGCAGGAGGTGCTGCTCATTTACCCGGTGTTATTGCCGGAAAAACAATGTTACCGGTTATCGGTGTGCCTATTAAGACACAAACGTTAGAAGGTTTAGATTCTTTGCTTTCTATTGTACAGATGCCAAAAGGTGTACCGGTCGCTACGGTAGGTATTAATAATGCTGCCAATGCGGCTTTATTAGCAGCAAGAATTTTGGCATTGGAGAATCATCAGATAAAAGAATCATTATTATCTTATGTGAAAAAAATGGAACAGAACGTTAAAGAGTTAGACATGAATCAGGGGATTGAATGAATATCTGAAATAAGGAGTTTAAAATGGGCAGTGTAAAAGATTTAACTGTGTTAGAAGCTCCCACAAGGGAATATCCCGGTCGGGGACGATTTAGCTTTTCCGACCGTTATTCTGTTTTTGATTGGGGTGAAATGCCAGACCATATTGCTCAAAAAGGAGCAGCCTTGTGTATTACTGCTGCTTATTTTTTCGAAAAATTGGAAAAGCTCGGAATTCTGACCCATTATCTGGGCTTGGTTGAGGACAATAAAGTCAAATCCCTTTCTGAGATTAACAAGCCGGTTTATATCCTGGAGAATAAACTTTTCAGGGTATTGTATCCGGAGTTAAAGAAGGATAATACCTATAGTTACAAAATTTATTTACAGGAAAAGGGCAATTATTTAATACCCCTGGAAATCATTTATCGCAATGCAATCCCAAAGGGATCCAGTGTATTTAAACGCTTAAGAGAAGGGGCTTTAAGACTGAAAGAACTGGGGTTGAGCAAGATGCCTGAGGAAGGGATGGAACTGAAGAGGCCTTATCTTGATGTTTCAACCAAACTGGAAGCGACTGATCGTTATATCACCTGGCAGGAAGCTCAGGATATGTCTCAATTATCTGATAAAAAAATGGGAGAAATGAATGCAATTACACTGAGAATAAATCAAATGATTAGTAAAGAGGCACAGAAGGTAGGGCTAAAAAACGATGATGGAAAATTTGAATTTGCTCTAGATCATATCCAAAATATTGTTTTAGTAGATGTATTAGGAACACTTGATGAATGCCGTTTTACCTACCGCGGAATGCCGGTTAGCAAGGAAATTGCAAGGCTATATTATCGTAAAAGTAAATGGTATCAAGAAATAGTAAAAGCAAAGGAGAAAGATCATACTCACTGGAAACGGTTGGTAAATACAGGTCCGGAACCACTGCCTGATAGATTGAAATTATTAATATCCCGAGTATATTGTGCTTTTACCAATGAAATTACCAAGAAAGAATGGTTTAAAGATATCCCTCCGCTAAGTGATATTTTAGAAGAGATACAGGATTTCATTAAAGTTTAAATCATAGAAAGCTAATGACAATAAAAGGAGCTATTTAATAAATGTGGTTAGTAAGAATTAATGTTGAGCTTAAGAAAGGCGTCCTTGATGCTCAGGGTAAAGCAACACATCAAGCTTTACTTTCCCTTGGATTTTGCCATGTGAAGGAAGTCCGGGTCGGAAAGATGATTGAACTAAAGATAGAGGGAAGATCTCAGGAAGACATAGAATTGCAGGTAAAGGACATGTGCAAAAAGCTTCTTGCCAATCCGGTGATTGAAGATTTTAAATATACAATTGAGGCAGGATAGATAAAATGATGAAATTTGGTATTGTGCAATTTCCTGGTTCAAATTGTGATTCTGATTGTTACTATGCGATAAATAAAGTGTTACGATATCCTGCTGATATGATATGGCACAAAGAAAAAAACCTGGATGGCTATGCCTGTGTTATTCTACCAGGAGGATTTACCTATGGTGATTATTTAAGAGTCGGTGCGATTGCCCGGTATTCTCCTATTATGTCAGCTGTGGTGAATTTTGCCAAAAAGGGAGGATTGGTTCTTGGTATTTGTAACGGATTCCAGGTGTTAACAGAAGCCCAACTTCTACCTGGTGCTCTCATCAGAAATAGTTGTCTTCATTTCATATGCCAGAACCAGACTATAAGAGTCGAAAATGTTGATTCACCTTATACAAAATTATTTCAGAAAAATCAAATTTTACAAATACCTATTGCTCACGGCGAAGGATGCTACTATGCTGACAAAGAAACGATTGATCTATTGGAAACAAATCAGCAGATATTATTTCGTTATTGCGATTCCAATGGAGGGATTACCAAAGAAGCTAATCCAAACGGATCAATAGCTAACATTGCCGGAATATGTAATAAAGAAAGAAATGTATTTGGTCTAATGCCCCATCCTGAAAGGTGCATGGAAGACTGCTTAGGTTCAATCGATGGTCGTTTATTATTCGAATCTATTATTATGTACTTAAAAGAAGTTATTTTGAAATAAACGGTGCAAAAATGGAAGCAATAGCACATGCGAATTTTAGACAGAAAAAATTTTGGCATAGATGGAATTTAACTTCCCATGAATACCATTTCATTTGTCAAGCTCTAAACCGTAAACCAAATGAACTGGAAATGGGCATATTTTCAGTTATGTGGAGTGAGCACTGCAGTTATAAAAATACACGTTCTTTGTTAAAGATGTTACCGTCAAAGGCTTCCTGGGTTGTTCAAGGTCCCGGTGAGAATGCGGGTGTGATTGATATAGGTGTGGAAGAACTTATCGTTATGAAAATGGAGAGCCATAACCACCCGTCTGCTGTAGAGCCATTTCAGGGTGCGGCAACAGGTGTGGGCGGTATCTTAAGAGATATATTTACCATGGGAGCCCAGCCTATTGCTCTGCTGGATTCTCTTCGTTTTGGTGATTTTAAGCAAAATCATACTCAATATCTTTTTCAAAGCGTAGTGGGTGGTATTGCCTTCTATGGTAATTGTGTTGGTGTACCTACTGTTGGCGGAGAAACAATTTTTTCAAAAAGCTATCAGGGGAATATTTTAGTCAATGTAATGTGTGTAGGTTTGGTAAAAAAGGAAAAAATTGTTCGTGCGCTGGCAAAAGGAGCAGGCAATTCAGTAATTTTAATCGGTGCTAAAACCGGACGTGATGGGATAGGAGGTGCAGCTTTTGCTTCTGTTGAATTAAATGGGCAATCTGATGAGGATCGCCCAGCAGTACAAATAGGAGATCCATTTGCTGAAAAATTATTGATTGAAGCCTGTTTGGAGTTAGCACAATTTAAAGAAGTAATTGGTTTGCAGGATTGTGGTGCAGCCGGATTGACAAGTTCTTTAAGTGAGATGGCTGCTCGGGGAAAAAGTGGGATGGAAATCGAACTTTCCCTTGTTCCCCAAAGAGAGGCTGGGATGAATCCTTTTGAGATTATGCTATCAGAATCCCAGGAGAGAATGATTGTGGTAGTGGAAAAAGACAAAGAAAATAGAGTATTATCAACTTTAAAAAAATGGGACTTGGATTGTGCTATTATTGGCAAGGTTACAGATGATGAAATATTGACCATTAAAAATCACAACCAGATTGAGGCAAGTATACCTGTAATTACTCTGTCAGAAGGAGCCCCAATTGCTAAAAGGAAAACAAAAAAACCGAAGTGGATAAAGAAACGTAATCAGCTGAAATTGGAACAACTAAACGAATTTGATGATTATAATCAAATTTTATTAGACTTGCTTTGTTCTCCCAATTTATTCTCCAAGGAAGAAATTTACCGACAATATGACCATATGGTTCAAACCAATACGATTATTCCGCCTGGGGACGATGCAGCTGTATTAAGAATGAAAGGAAGTAAAAAAGCCATTGCCCTGACGACTGAAGGCAATGGCAGATACTGTTTACTTAATCCTTTTCAGGGTGCCAGGATTGCAATTGCAGAGGCAGCCAGAAACTTATCCTGTAAAGGAGCAATACCTATGGCAGTAACTGATTGTCTGAATTTTGGAGCACCGGAAAACAGTGATAGTTACTGGCAACTGGTACAAGTCATTAAGGGACTGTCTGAAGCCTGTCAATTTTTTGAAACACCCGTTATTAGTGGAAATGTAAGCTTATATAATGAAAATGAGGGAAAACCTATTGACCCAACACCTGTTGTAGGTATGATTGGCTTGATAAATGACTATAATCAACTTTGTACTTTAGATTTTAAAAATGAAAATGACCTTATCTTCTTATTGGGGGAGAGCTGGGATGAATTAGGGGGCAGTGAATATCTGGAACTTGTTCACCAATTAAAATGTGGCGTACCCCCCACTCTTGATTTATATAAAGAAAAGAGTATTCAGTTTTTATGTCGGAAGTTAATAAAAAAAGACTTGCTTGCCTCAGCCCATGATTGTTCCATCGGAGGGATTGCCATTGCTTTAGCTGAATCCTGTATTGGTGGTAGCTTTGGTGCCGAAATTGAATTGAAAACAGATATTCGTTCTGATTGCAGTTTATTTGGAGAAAGCCAGTCAAGAATCATTGTTACCGTTAAACCTTCAAACTATAACCAATTTACTAAAATGATAAGACGTGACAAGGTACCATTTCAGCAAATTGGAATAGTAAAGGGGGACCATTTAAAAATTAACCACTGGGTAAATCTGTCAATAAATCAAATGGAAAAGGCATGGCGGATGATGTAATCAGAGAATTCACATTAAAAAGAATTTTAAATACTAATTCTAATTTTATAGGAGCTAATAATGGATAACATTATCCGGGAAGAAAAAGATTTAAAGAGAATTTTAAAAGAAAACGATCTTACAGAAAATGAATATAACGAAATTGTGAAGACCTTAAAAAGAGAGCCCAATGATGTTGAAATAGGGCTTTATTCGGCAATGTGGTCAGAACACTGTAGCTATAAAAGTTCAAAACCACTATTAAGTATTTTCCCTACTCAAGCAGAGTGGGTTCTTTTTGGCCCCGGAGAGAATGCAGGAGTCATTGATATTGGAGAAGGCCTGGCTATGGTGATGAAGATTGAAAGTCATAATCATCCTTCAGCTGTTGAACCCTTTCATGGGGCTGCCACTGGATCGGGAGGAGTAGTAAGGGATATTCTGGCGATGGGAGCCCGTCCAGTTGCATTATTAGGCTCTCTACGTTTCGGAAGATTAGATGATTCTCATATAAAATATTTGGTTAAGGAAGTTGCAAAAGGATTAGCCTTTTACGGAAATAATATTGAAGTTCCTACCATTGGCGGTGAAACATATTTTTTGGATAGCTATCAGGACAATCCTTTGGTAAATGCCATGTGTATTGGCTTGGTTCGCAAGGAAGACATTGTCGTTGCTGTTGCTAAAGGGGCTGATAGTATCGTGATTTTAGCAGGAGAGAGAACAGGTAGAGATGGCGTGGGTAGTGCTAGTTTTGCCTCAAGAGAATTAGAAGGAGAAGACAAGGCAATTGATCATCCACCTATCCCGAAAGGCAATCCCTATTTAGAAAAAAAAATAATCGAAGCCTGTTTGGAATTAGTAGAAAACAGACTCATCCTGGGAATGCAGGATTTAGGAGCAGCCGGGTTGGTGAGCTCAAGTTGTGAAATGGCCAGTAAGGGAGATTGTGGGATTGAATTAAATCTGTCTTTAGTGCCCCGTAAGGAAAATGATATTACTCCAAGGGAAATAATGCTCTCTGAAACCCAGGAAAGGATGTTGTTAGTTGCAAAAAAAGATACACAGAAAAAGATTGGAGAAATATTTGACAAATGGGGAATTGAATATAAGGTAATAGGCAAAGTGACTTCAAATGGCATATTACGCCTAAAAGAAGGAGAAAAGATCGTAGGAGAAGTACCGGCAAAATCTTTAGCCGAAGGCGTTCCTGTCCGTTATTACCAGGGTATAGTTCCCAATAAACTCAAAGAGCTACAAAAATTGAACTTAGAAAAAATATCCCAACCCACAGATTTTAACCAGGCGTTATTTGAAATACTGGCTTCTCCAAATATCTGCAACAAAAATTGGATTTATAGGGATTGCAATGAAATGAGTGCAAAAGGAACTGAAGTGATGGTATTTCCAGGGGATGATGCTGGTATATTAAAAATTGAAGGAAGTAATAGGGGAATTGCTTTTACTGTTGACGGTAATGGGAGATATTGTTACCTTGATCCTTTTTTAGGTGGAAAAATTGCCGTTGCTGAAGCAGCACGTAACCTTTCCTGTAAAGGAGCCACACCTTTGGCCATTACCGATAATCTGAATTTTGGTAATCCTGAAAAAGAGGAAATATTCTGGCAGTTGGAAAAATCAGTTAAAGGAATTAGTGAAGCATGCGAGGCATTAGGAGTGCCGGTGATTAGCGGTAATGTTAGTTTAAATAATGAAAGTAATGGAGAAGCTATTTATCCAACTCCTATCATAGGTATGGCTGGAATCATCGAAAATGTCCAGCAACTTTGTACGATGTCCTTCAAAAACGATGGTGACTTAATTGTTCTTATGGGAGAACACAGGGAAGAGATAGGAGGAAGTGAGTATTTGAACATCATACATCATATGGAGAAAGGACTGCCTCCTAATATAGATTTGTGCTTTGAAAAGTCAGTTCAAGATGCATGCAGGGAAAGTATTCAGGCAGGTATTCTTTCCTCGGCTCATGATTGTGCTGATGGAGGGTTGGCGATTACGTTAGCCGAATGTTGCATCGCAGGAAAGAAAGGAATAGTCATCAAAAAGAACACGGGGATTAGACAAGATGCTTTTCTTTTTGGAGAAACACAATCCCGAATTGTGGTTTCCCTTGCCCAAGAGAATTTAGATTTCTTAAAAGAAATTACCAATAAATATGAAGTTCCAATTGATATATTAGGAAAAGTTGGAGGGAATAGTTTAAAGATTAGTCATTTGATTGATATAAAGATAGATCAGCTTGAAAAAGCTTGGAAGAAGGATATAGATCATGCATGAAGAATGTGGTGTTTTTGGTATTTATCATAAAAATCTGAAGAGCAATATAGCTCAATTAAGCTATTTAGGACTCTTTGCTCTTCAGCATAGAGGACAGGAGAGTGCCGGTATCGCTGTCACTAATGGTAAGAATATATTGATTTATCGAGATCTGGGACTGGTAGCTGAAGTTTTCAAGGAAGGCATATTAAATACCTTGCAGGGAATTGCTTCTATCGGTCATGTACGATATTCCACTGCTGGTTCTAATAATTGGGAAAATAGTCAACCAATATTGCGACAATTTGCTGATGGTTCTTTTGCTCTGGCTCATAATGGTCATCTGATTAATCAGAGTGAATTAAGAGCAATACTGGAATCGCAGGATAACAATCCAAGCAATTGTCAAACTGATAGCCAATTGATCTGTAAGCTAATTGAAGCAACTAAAGAAAAGGATATAGAAAAAGCCTTAGAAAAGGTAGTACTACAATTGAAGGGAGCCTTTTGCCTGGTTCTTTTGACAGAAGATAAATTGATAGGCTTAAGAGATGCTCATGGTTTTCATCCTCTTGTTTTAGGAAAGATAAGAGATGGCTTTGTTTTAGCATCAGAAGATAGCGCCTTCTCCATAATAGAGGCTCAGTATTTGAGAGAAATCCAACCTGGAGAGATGATAATAATTGAAAAGAACAATTATAAAGCGAGACAAATACTTCCTTGCACTAAAAAGAATTTATGTATTTTTGAACATGTTTATTTTGCACGTCCTGACAGTAATGTTTTTGGAGAGAATGTTGCTGCAATACGGGAAAGAATCGGTCAAAGATTAGCTCAAGAACAGCCAGCTAAAGCCGATATAGTTATTTCAGTTCCTGACTCAGGGCGATTTGCCGCATTAGGGTACGCTCATAAAGTTGGAATACCCTACCAGGAAGGTTTATTGAAAAATCCTTATATAGGTAGAACTTTTATTCAACCCAATCAGGCGTTGAGAGAATATTCAGTTAAAATAAAACTCTCCGCAATTGTCAGTATTGTAACAGGGAAAAGAATAGTTATGGTAGATGATTCAATTGTCAGGGGAACTACCAGCCGTAAATTAGTGAAATTATTAAAGAAATCAGGGGCAAGGGAAGTACATGTTAGAGTTAGTTCTCCTCCTGTAAATTTTCCCTGTCATTATGGCATTGATACACCCAATCAAGAAGAGTTGTGGGCTAATCGTTTTTCAATTGAGAAGATAAGACAATGGATTGAAGCGGATTCCCTGGGGTATATCAGTCTGGAAGGATTAACAGGAATTTTTGAGAAAAATAAACCTTCTGATTTTTGTACTGCCTGTTTCAGTGGTGAATATCCATTATAATATAAGTAATTAGTAATGAGTGATAAGTAATTAGTAGTAAGCCAAAATAATGCTAAATATAAGAATGGATAAATTTTTAGTAAAGAACTATATGGTAATTTTGGTATTTTAAACTCGATAATTGATACACTCAACCTGGAACTTCTTTGCCCTGTATTTTAACATAAAAGAAAGGATTAATTGTTTAAAATGAGTGAGAGTTATAAGAAGGCAGGAGTTGATATTGAGTTGGCAAATAATATTATTAATAAGGTTACTCCAATGATTCATGCCACACGCATACCAGGTGTTCTGAGCGAAATTGGTCATTTTGCTGGATTGTTTTCTATAGCCCAAGAAAAAATTGAAGATCCAGTTTTAGTTTCTGGTACTGATGGTGTCGGTACTAAACTAATGATAGCAAATTTATTAAACCAACATGATACCATTGGAATTGATTTAGTAGCAATGTGTGTCAATGATATCCTGACTTGTGGTGCCAAGCCGATATTCTTTTTGGATTATCTGGCTACTGGTAGATTAAATGAAAGCAAGATGGTTAGTATTATAAAAGGAATTACCGAAGGTTGTAAAATTGCTGGCTGCGCTTTATTAGGAGGGGAAACTGCAGAAATGCCTGGATTTTATAGAGATGGAGAGTACGATTTATCAGGTTTTGCTGTAGGAATTGTTGACCGGAAAAAGCTTATAACTGGATGTAATATTGTTCCAGGAGATATAGTCATTGGGTTAGCCTCCTCTGGACTGCATAGCAACGGATATTCTCTAGTGAGGAAAATATTTTTAGCAGAAGGAAAATTGAATTTAACAAAAAAAGTGCCCCTTCTGAATGTGACATTGGGGGAAGAACTTCTTAGAGCTACCAGAATCTACATATCAACAGTTTTAACTTTATTGAAAGAATTTCAAATTAAAGGCATTGCCCATATTACCGGAGGTGGTTTTCTTGACAATATTCCTCGCATCCTACCTGAAGATGTTGCTGCTGGCATATTTCAAAGTAACTGGCCTATCCCACCTATTTTTAAATTAATTCAAGAGAAAGGGAAGATTACTATTTCCGAAATGTTCCATACCTTTAATATGGGTATAGGAATGGTCATAGTAGTAGCTCCAGAAGAACAGGGAGCTATATTGAATAGATTACATCAACTTCAAGAGTCAGCATATATTATAGGTAAGGTAATAAAGAAGACCAAAAAGGATATGGCAATCCATATAATTTGAAATTAAGGATTAAATAACCATTAATATAATTCACCCATTAAAGGAACTTTTACTTATCTGCTTCCCTTAGAGTATTGTCCATATTAAGTTAAAAATAAAAAGTAGAGATTAAGATAGCTTATTAGAACACTAATTAGTAATGATCATTGTAATTGGACTTATTGTGGGTATTAGTTTAGGTGTAGTAGAATATTATAATATAAATATTATTCATTATTAAATTAATCAAGGAAAGAAGAAATTATGATTAGTATTGCGGTTTTGGTTTCTGGGAGAGGAAGTAATCTCCAGGCTATTATTAATGCCATAAAGAAAGGCAGAATTAGTGGGGAAATACAATTAGTACTAAGTGATAATCCCAAGGCTTATGCCTTACAGAGAGCGAAAAAGAATAATATCAAAATCCAAGTGGTACAATATAAAATGTTTAGCAGTAAAGAGGAATATGAGCAGGAAATCATGAAGCATCTTGATAGTTACAAAATTGATCTTATTGTTCTGGCTGGATATATGCGCTTATTGAGTCCCGGTTTTGTTAAGAAATACCATTACCATATTATAAATATTCATCCTGCTTTATTACCTGCTTTTCCGGGATTGCATGCTCAGAGGCAAGCACTGGAATATGGTGTTAAAGTAAGTGGTTGCACAGTGCATTTGGTTGATGAAGGAGTTGATAGTGGACCTATCATTTTACAAAAAGCGGTGGAAGTAAAACAATTTGACGATGAGGAATCCCTCTCCCGGAGAATATTGAAATATGAACATCAACTATTACCTAGAGCTATTCAATTATTTGCCCAGGGTAAAATTGAAATAATTAAGAATAGGATTTATTTAAAAGATTAGAATATCTTTCAAAATATCTACCATGAGAGGAAAAGTAACTATTCAGGAGGATATTTTTATGAAAATTACACATAATTTAGCCCAGCAGATTGTTGATCGGACAATAAGTATTATTGGGAAGAATATCAACATCATGGATGAAAATGGATTTATTATCGGAACTGGGGATAGAAGTCGACTAAATCAATATCACGAAGGCGCAGCCCTGGTTATTAAGAATAAGGAAAAAATGTTTATTTATCCGGAAAATGAAAATCATTTAGTGGGTGTTAAACCGGGGGTCAATCTGCCTATAGAGGATAATAATGAGATTATTGGTGTGGTAGGTATCACCGGTAATCCTGGTGAAGTTGGTCCTTTTGGAGAGATTATCAAGATGGCTGTTGAGATGATGCTACAGCAACAATTTTGGCTGAAAGAAATTGATCTGGAAAGACAGGCTAAAGAGAATTTTATTCACGACCTAATTTCAGGTAGAGTAGGAAATGATAAGGATTTATTTATTGCCAGAGGTAATATTGTTGGCTATGATATTACCATTCCCAGAGTTGCACTTTCAATAAATATCTATCGTTTTGAAAAAACAGCTCGTAATAGTATAAGAGATCATAGTGGATTAAAAGAAGGTGAAATTTATTTGCAGAGATTAAAGAATGATATTTTAAGGACAATCCGTGATCTTTTTCAACATCAACCTCAGGATATTGTGTCTTATGTCGGAGGAGATCGCTTTGTAGTCCTTAAAACCATCAATATTAGTAATAAGCCAGAAATTATTAGAGCTAAATTAATAAAAATAAGCAATCAGATAAAGGAGGCAATTTTAATCCAGCGAAAATTTGTTGCCTCCATTGGTATGGGAGAATATCATCCTGGTATTAAAGGTATAATGCATTCCTATCAAGAAGCCTGTCGTGCTATAGAAATAGGAGATAAGGTAAATAGTAAAATTGGTATTCACCATATTGCTGATTTAGGCATTTATCGATTATGTGCAGAGGTTAATCCAGAAATAAGAAATAATTATATTAAAAATATTTTTGAAAAAGATATAAATAAAAGAAAAGGGCTAAAAGCTATTTTTTGGGATACCCTTCAGGTTTTTTTTGAAAATAATCTGAATATTACTAACACAAGTAAAGCTATTTTTGTTCATCGTAATACACTTCTTTATCGTTTAGAAAAGATTAGAAATGCCACTGGTTTAGATCCGCGTAAGTTTAATGAAGCCATTCAATTGTATATAGCACTGAAGATGAAGCATTTTCAAGAAGAATAGAATTTAATTCAGTTATATTATTTTATAATTTGTATATACCTACAAAAAATATACAAATATATAGGATTATTTTTGTCATATTATCTAATGTAAAAATTCTGCATAATATCTACAATTATTAAAGGAACTAATAACTATTAATATTTTTGTTAATTTATAAGTCTATAAAAGGAAATAAAAAATTAATGAAGATTGTTATTGCCCCTGATTCCTTTAAAGGTAGTTTAAGTGCTATTGAAGTTTCAGAAGCAATAGCTCAAGGTGTAAAACAGGTTTATTCAGCTGCCATAGTGGAGAAGGTACCGATGGCCGATGGAGGAGAAGGTACCGTTGAATGTTTAGTAAATGCCACTCAGGGAAAGATATATCAACAAGAAGTAATAGGACCTCTTGGTGAACCTGTGTTAGCCACCTTTGGTATCCTTGGTGATGAGGTAACTGCTGTAATTGAAATGGCTTCTGCTTCCGGGCTTCCTCTTGTTCTCCCCGAGAAAAAAAATCCCTTAATTACCACAACCTTTGGTACAGGTCAATTAATCAAGAGTGCACTTGATTATGGATGCCGCAAGATGATTATCGGTATTGGAGGAAGCGCCACCAATGACGGAGGAGCAGGAATGTTACAGGCATTAGGAATACATTTATTTGATGAGAATGATAAGGAGATAGGATTTGGAGGAGCACAGCTATCTTATTTAAATAGGATTGATCTTTCTGAGATTGATCATCGAGTCAAAGAAACCAGCTTTCTGGTAGCTTCTGATGTTCAAAATCCTTTATGTGGTCCTACCGGTGCTTCCAACATATATGGTCCTCAGAAGGGCGCAACAGGCGAGATGGTTAAGATTCTCGATGAAGCGTTATACCATTTTGCTGATGTTATTAAACGTGATTTAGGCAAAGATATAAAGAATGTTCCAGGTGCCGGAGCTGCAGGAGGACTGGGCGCTGGATTAATGGCCTTTTTAAATGCAGAATTAAAACCCGGGATAGATATAGTTATAGATACTGTTCATCTGGAGCAAAAGTTAAAAGATGCGAATTTAGTGATTACTGGCGAGGGTGAAATAAATGGTTCTACAATTTATGGCAAAACCCCTATTGGGGTAGCTAGAATAGCAAAAAAATATAGTATACCAGTAATATCAATCAGTGCATTAATAGATAATTCTGGCTGGATAGTAAAAGAACATGGGATTGATTATCTGCTAAAACCGGAAAATCCACCCCTGCATATGGAATATCCAAAATCTAGAAAAATTGAACTAATTGCCAAAACAATTGCTACATTTTTAATAGAGAATGTAAATCTATTCTGTAATGATAGAAACAAAAAGAATAATCACTAACATTTTAAAATTTAATTTTTAGAAAAAATATTAAATAAAGAAAGAGGTGAGGATGGAATAACTGAACAATTGATTACCATTTTAATTTAAGGTAAAAACTAATATCAGGAGGTGAAATAACAAAATAATATTTTCCTAATGAAATATATAAATGTTATTTTTAAAAGGAGGATACGAAAATATAATGAAAAAATATAGATATATGTGGTTAATTTTAGTAATGTTTCTTATTTGTTCTTTAAATATTACTATATTTGGTCAAGAAAAAGTTATAAACTGGAGATTGCAATCTATGTGTGCAGCTGGAGACTTTGGTTTTCAAGGTGCAGATAGATTTGCCAAACTGGTGACTGAGGCTAGTGGGGGTCGTTTACAGGTTAAAGCATTTACAGCTGGTGCCATAATTCCTGCTGGCAAAGAATTTGATGGAGTCCTTACTGGTTCAGTGGAGGCTGCACATGTATCAGCTGGCTGGGCGATTGGATATGTTCCAGCGGGAGTTTTTTATACCAGTTGTGTGGGAGGTTTGACGGGAAATCAGTTCATGATGTGGCTGGATAATGAAGGTGTTGATTTAGCTAAGGATTTATACAGACCTATTGGAGTAGAATTCATAGAACAGCTAACTATTCATCCAGCTGAAGTATGGGCACATAGCAATAAACCCTTAAACTCAGCTTCGGATATCAAAGGATTAAAGATAAGAATGGGTACCACAGCTCTTAATTCAATTTTTGAGAAGATGGGAGCTGCCCCAGTTTTTCTTCCGGGCGGAGAAATATATGAAGCAATGCAAAGAGGCATAATTGATGCTTTTGAGTATATTACTCCTTCTTTAAACTGGGGTATGGGTTTCAACGAAGTAGCAAAATATTTGTACCTATCTCCTTCTCGTTCACCAAGTGATGCTCAATCCCTATTTGTTAACAAAAAGAAATGGGATGAACTTCCTGATGATCTAAAAAGAATTGTAGAAATGGCTGCCCATCAGGTTTCTCGTCAATTCTTTACTGAAGAATTACTTATGGATGTGGTAGCGATAGAAGAATTTAAAGAATATGGCACTATTGTGGAAAGTATTTCTACAGATATTGAAGAATTAATGTACGAAAAGTCATTTGAATATTACCAGGAAGAGTCCGCTAAGGATCCAGATTATGCAAAAGTATATAATTCTATGATGAGCTTTGCAGAAATTTGTAAGGAGCTTGATATAAAATAAATCTATTTAATAACCAATCTATTTTCTTAATATCACAATAAACACTACAATATTTGGAAATAGGATAAATCAATTCTAGCCTTGTTTCAGATATAGTTATTTGGAGCAAGGCTAGAAAAAAGAAGGAGTATATTCATATAATATGAAAAAAATGGTACTTTTCATTAATGGTCTCAGTGAAATTGCCGGTCAAATTGTTAAATTTTTGTTATTAGCCCTGATAGTTGTCCTCTGTTATGAAGTTGTTTCCAGATATGTCTTTGATAATCCAACGAATTGGGCATTGGAAACTTCTAAAATGCTTATGGGAACTTTTGGTGCTTTTGGATGGGCGTATACCTTTTTACATGAAGGGCATGTTCGAGTTGATGTTTTCTACGCCCGTTTTTCTCGTATGAAACAAGCCTTGGTGAATGTTATTATGTCTATTATCTTTCTTTTTCCTATTTGCATTATTCTGATTTCTTCAGGAATGAGATGGGCGGTTTTTTCCTGGAAAGTAGGTGAAAAAATGGTAGAGAGTAGCTGGTTACCACCAGCGGCTCCCTTTAGAACTGTAATAGCGGCTGCTTTTATTATTTTTACGCTCCAGAGTATAGCCAAGTTTGTTCAGGAATTATATTTTTTAATAAGAAAGAGAGAATTATTGTGATGAATATTACAATAAGCCCTGAAATCGTTACAATTGGTATGTTTACTGCATTATTTTTAGGAATCTTAACAGGATTCCCTCTAGCTTTTCCTATTGGTGGAGTAGGGGTTATAGCTGGATATTTGTTATTTGGATCGACTGCTTTTGATATAATTTACAGCCGGCTGTATGCTATAATAACTGACTATGGATTTATGGCTGTTCCTTTATTTGTTTTTATGGGTAATATGTTAGAAAAATCTGGTATTGCTGAAAAGATGTATGATGCTGTCTATGTGTTTTTTGGCAAGTTTAGAGGCGGATTGGCTATTACCAGTGTCTTAATCGGAACAATTATGGCTGCCTGTGTTGGTATTATTGCTGCCTCCATTACCATGTTAACCCTGGTTGCACTTCCAGCTATGATGAAGCGCAATTATGACAAAGGTCTTGCCACCGGAGCCATCTGTGCCGGCGGTACTCTGGGCATACTTATCCCTCCCAGCATTATGCTTATCATTTATGGACCCGTTGCTTGGATTTCAGTAGGCAAGCTTTTTATGGCTGCTTTTATGCCTGGATTTCTTCTTTCCGCATTATATATGTTATATATTGCAATTCGTGCTTATTTGCAACCATCCATAGCTCCTTCTGCTGCCGATGAAGGCAATACTTACACATTTGGTCAGAAAATAAAAATGTTGATTGTAACAATGGCACCGACTGTTTTGCTAATTCTTTCAGTTATGGGAGCAATCTATTTAGGTTTAGCATCTCCTACTGAAGCTGCTGCTGTAGGATCTGCAGTAGCGACACTCTTAACCATAGTGTATGGTCGTTTTAGTTGGAAAGTATTGAAAGATGTTTCAGTTGATACAATAAAATTAACTGGTATGGTTCTTCTCATAGCCGGTTGTTCTACAGCTTTTGTTAGTATTTTTTTAAGTGCCGGAGGTGGTGATGTAGTAGAGAATTTTATTTTATCTGTTCCTGGTGGACGTTGGGGAGCCTTTACTTTAATTATGGTGGTTTGTTTTATTTTAGGAATGTTTATAGATTGGATTGGTATTATCTTTGTTATGGTTCCTATACTGGCTCCTATTATACCCCGATTAGGATTTGATCCTTTATGGTTTGCTATGATGGTAATAGTTAATCTACAGATGTCATTTTTGACCCCACCTTTTGCTTATTCCATATTCTTCCTGAAAGGAGCAGCAGCTCCAGAGCTAGGTATAAATACTTCTGATATTATTCGCGGAGTAATTCCTTTCATTATTCTCATTGCCATTGGGCTTGTACTCATGATTGCTTTTCCACAAATTATTCTTTGGTTACCCAGTACAATGTAATGATAAATAGAATTAAACAAAAGATTGACTATTATTTAGGTTATTTAATCGGGCTGATAGTTGATAATGGGATTAGGGCATATTTTGATCTGATATAAAAATATTATAAGTTACTTTAAGTTAACAAATTTTAATCTAATAATGACAGAGGTAAGCAATGAATAAGGATTATTATGATATCAATATAAATTCTTCCAATTGGAAAAAAATAGTCATTGAATACTTAGATAGTTTTATTACTCTTAAGGTTCCACCTACCTGTGATGTTCTGCAAATGAAGAAAATACCTTCCCTACAGAATGTACAAGATAAAATTGAATATGCTTTTGAACATCCTATACAAAGTGAGACTATTGAAGCGATAGTAAAGGCTCAAAAGAAACCTGTTAATAAGCTTACTGTGGCTATCGCTGTGTCTGATAATACTCGTCCAGTTCCTTATAATTGTAATCAGGATGAAAATATCTTATCTCCCATTTTATACCGTCTCACTAGAGCAGGTATTCAGAGACGAAATATTAAAATCATTATAGGCACGGGAACGCATACTCCAACCTCTGATGCCTGGAAAAAGAATACTTTTGGAGAGGAACTATGTAATAATTATCATATTATTGACCATAATTGTTACAATATAGATTTAATCTCTATTGGTAATATCAAAGGCGTTCCAGTAAAGATTAATAGAGATTTTTTCCAATCAGACTTACATATTGTTACTGGATTAGTTGAAACACACTTCATGGCTGGTGCCTCAGGAGGTAGAAAGGCGATTTGCCCGGGATTAGTCAATATTGAGGCTACCCAGGTTTTCCATGGACCTGAATATATGGCCAATACTAATGCTGATAGTCTTATATTTAATAATAATCCCTGTCATGAGTTTGCTTTAGAGGTTGCTAGAAAGGTCAGGGTAGATTTTACTGTAAATGTTTTATTGGATGGTGAACTGCGTATTTGTGGCATTACTACTGGTGAGCTGGAGGCATCCCATAAAAAAGCGATTCAACAGTTACGTAAATTTTGTGAACTTCATATAGAAAAAAAATATGATATAGTCTTGACTCATGGTAGCAAAGTGGCGGTAAATCACTATCAAGCTATTAAAGGAGCCTGGGCTGCTTTGCCAGCAGTAAAGAAAGGTGGGAAAATTATACTATTTGCTCATAACCAGGATGAAGAGCCTATCGGTAGTAAATATTACCGGGATTTGCTTAAAAAATTCCAAGAAGTTGGAGTAGGGAATTATTACCCATTACTCATAAGCCCGGAATGGACTTTTACCCATGACCAGTGGGAAGTGCAAAAGTGGGAACAGGTCTTTACCAGGATAGGTGGAATAGAAAATCTTATATATTGCACTGTGAATATCCCTCCTGACATACTTGCTACTTTACCAGGAATAAGCGGTTATCAGTTTATCAGGGGATCTGTTCCTGATATTACAGAAATGCTGCAGAAGGCTATTTACTATTGTGTTTCCCAGAAAGAAAATCCTAGTATGTCTTTTCTAAAAGAAGGTCCTTATTTGGTTTTAAAAAATAGAACATAATTATTAATAGGTAGAAAAATGTAACTGTCTAACATGGTTATGAGCCTGACCTATTTTTTAGTTATTATTATTCTGGGAGATTTACAGTAATTCAATATAATTAATTTTATTATAAGCAAACAATATAATAAAAATTAGGAATGAATAATTGTTGTGGTGGGAGTTTTAAATGAATATACTATGTATTGGAGATGCTATGATATCTAGCAAGTATTTTGCTGAGGCAGCTCGACAATTGCATATTAAAGTATCCAATATAGAAGTAAATGATTGGGAGAAGGATTGGGATAAATTACAAAAAAGAAGATTAGCTATTGAAAAAAGAGGTCCTTCTGCTGAAAAAGTTGTTTCCCAGATATCAAATGCCAATAAAGGTACTGAAATCTTGTTAGCTCTATTTTGTCCCATATCCAGGGAAACAATGGATGCACTACCCCAGCTCAGATTGATTGGGGTAGCCAGGGGAGGATTAGAAAATGTTGATATTGGTTATGCCACCAGAAAAGGCATACTAATCCATCATATAAAAGGACGGAACGCTCAGGCAGTTTCAGACTTTACTGTTGGCTTAATTATTGCAGAGGCACGGAATATTACCCGAAGTTACTATGCTATAAAAAATGGCGTTTGGAGAAAAAATTACACTAATTCAGATATGATACCCGAATTACAGGAAAAGACTATTGGATTAATTGGTTTTGGTTATGTGGGTCAATTAGTTGCTAAAAAGTTAAGTGGCTTTGAAGTCAAGATACTGGCATATGATCCTTACATTTCTGATGATATAACTCATAAATATAATGCTAGAAAAGTTAACTTGCAATATTTATTGCAGAACTCCGATTTTATTTCCTTACATGCTCGTTTAGAAAAAGAGAATGAGAATATGTTGGGGGAACGGGAACTGGCATTAATAAAAAAAACAGCCTACCTTATTAACACCGCGCGTGCTGGTTTAATCAAAGAGGATGCCCTGTTTGATTTATTGAAGAATAGAAGAATTGCTGGTGCTGCTTTAGATGTATTTTGGGAAGAGCCAATTTCAAAGGATAGTCCCTGGTTAATGCTTGATAATGTTACTTTAACCTCTCACATTGCTGGAACAACCAGAGAAGCCTTAACTAAATCGCCCTTTTTATTGGTAGAAGACATAAATAAGTTATTGGATAGTAAAAGCCCACAGTTTGTAGTTAATCCTGAAGTATTAGAAGATAAAGAGTTTCAAGCATGGTTAGAAAGAACAAGGAGTGCAGGATGTTAACTAATCTGAACGAGATTTTAATTTCGGCAAGACAGATGGGATATGCTATTGGTTCCTTTAATGTATATAATCTCGAAACTGTGCAAGCTGTATTCGATGCTGCTACTTCATTAAATTGCCCGGTCATTATTGCTTTTGGAGAAAAGGTTAGTTTGGTAACCGATATACAATTAATTGCAGAATGTGTTAAATCATTGGCTAATAAAACTAGTTTGCCCATTGTCCTTCATTTAGACCATTGTAAATCAGAAGGTTTTATCATAAAAGCTATTCAGGCTGGTTTTACTTCAGTTATGTACGATGGCTCAGATTTAAGTCTTAGCAAAAATATAGAGAACACTAATCGAATTGTTAAAATAGCCCATGCGGTTGGAGTAAGTGTAGAAGCGGAATTAGGTTATGTGCCAGCAAAAGATATTGGACAAACAATTACCGAAGATCAATTAACTAAAGCAATAGAAGCAAAAGCATTTGTTGAACAGACAGAATGCGATGCCTTAGCAATAGCAGTGGGAACAATTCATGGTAACTACATCGGTAAACCAAGAATATATCATAATCGTTTAAAAGAAATTGCTAAGGTAACTTCAATTCCACTTGTTTTGCATGGCGGTTCTGGTAATACAGAAGAAGATCTTTTATTAGCAATAGATGAAGGAATATCCAAAATAAATATTAATACTGAAATTTCTAATATAGCTATTAAACAATTAAAAAATATACTCAAAGAAGATTATACAGTTCACCTATCAGATATTTCCAGCAGCTTAAAAGAATCTATGTTGGAATTAATTAAAGAAAAAATAAAATTGTTTGCCAGGGGTAAAATAGGTATCCTTAATTAAATAAAATTTTTCAGAAATTATCATTACTTTAAATTATCTTACCTTTGTCATTTAATCATCTGATTAAAATAATCCAATCAAACAAGCAGGGAGGTGTCTAATAAAACTTGGATATACCAAAAGTTATTCAATTACAGCAATTTTATCATCACCCAGAAATACAGGATATTAGATTTGAATTACTAAAAAACATTAATCAGTTTAATTTAGGTTCCAGAATTCATCCAGGTGATAAAATTGCTATTACTGCGGGTAGCCGTGGTATAAAGGATATGGTGCCAATAATTAAGTACTTGATTATAGAAATAAAAAAATGGGGGGGTCATCCATTTATTGTACCTGCTATGGGCAGTCATGGTGGAGGTACTGCAAGGGGACAGGCAGAAATATTAAAATCTTTAGGAATTACTGAAGAACATTTACTAGCTCCTATAAAATCAAGCATGAAGGTAGTAAGGATTGGAGAAACCGAGCATAACACCCCTGTCTATTTAGATAGATATGCTTATCAAGCTGATGGAATTATTGTTATTAATCGAATCAAGAAACATACTGACTATGATAATAAAACCGAGAGTGGTCTATTAAAGATAATGACAGTAGGATTAGGAAAGCAGAAACAGGCTGAAATTATTCATTCATACGGAGTTTGGGGGCTTAAAAATCTTATTCCAGCCAGCGCTAAGGTTGTATTGACCACTAAAAAAATTATTACTGGCATAGCTATTATTGAAAATGCAAGAGGAAATACAGCACATCTTGAGTTAATTGATCCAATTGATATTCCAGAGAGGGAAAAAAGATTATATGAATTAGCAGAGAAATATTATCCATGGTTGCCATTCAGAATATGTGATGTATTAGTTATCAAAAATATAGGGAAAAATATTAGTGGTACATGTATGGACACAAATTTAATTGGAAGAAAAGGAGTATGGGGAGAGAGTGATCCAGAAAAAATGTATGCAACTGGAAATAAGTATTTCGGGCAGCCTTTAATTGAATATGTTGTGGCTCTTAATTTAACCAAAGAGAGTCACGGTAATGCTATTGGAATAGGTCAGGCGGATATAATTACCAGTAAATTGTTTAATAAGATTAATTTAAAGGTAACTTATAACAATGTAATAACAACAACTTTTTTGGATAAAGGAAAAATCCCGCTTATCGCGGAAAATGATTTTAAAGCAATGATGATTGCCTTAAATTCCTTAAACGGTCTGATGCGGATAGAAGGCAAGAAAAATAGTGAGAATGTTAAATTATGCATTATTGACAGTACATCTCATAAAGGTGAGATGCAGGTGTCTGAAGGTTTATATAAAGAACTACAAGATCGAAAAGATATTGAATTTAGAGGCGATTTTTTAAATGTAAGGTTTGATAAAAAAGGTAATTTGATTTAGTTAGCTTACCTTATATAAGAAGAGGATGGCTATGAATTCAATCATTATGTGCATTGATTTAGGAACGACGGGTTGCCGTACAGGCATTTTTAATGAAAAGGGTGAACAACTCAGCCAAGCCTATCAAGAATACCGGAGTATCTATTTGTCTCCAGGTTGGATTGAACATGATCCAGCAACCTGGTTAAAGGCAGTTCAAAAAACAGTAAGAGAAGCAATGATCAGTTTAAATATCGATCTAAAGAATTTATGTGCGATTTCAGTTACCTCGCAAAGGTCTACTTTTATTCCTGTGGACAAAAAAGGTAAGCATTTAGATAACGCTATTTTATGGCAGGATAAAAGAGCAATAGAAGAAGCAAGGCATCTAATAAATTCATATGGATTAGAAAAGATTTATAATATTACCGGTTTAAGAGTTGATCCCTATTTTGCTTTACCAAAAATACTATGGCTAAAAAAGAATAAAGAAGAGGTTTATAAAAAAGCATTTAAATTTCTTCCAGTTCAAGATTTTATTATCTATTTTTTAACCGGTTTATTTAAAACAGATTGGACTCAGGCTTCCCGAACTTTACTTTTTAATATTGACCAATTCAAATGGGAAGAGGAACTAATAGATGATGTAGGAATAGAGTTTGATAAATTACCAGAAGTGGTCCCCCCGGGTTCTATTATTGGAAAATTGAAACATTCTGCTGCCGTTATACTTGGTTTGCCGGAGGGTATACCGGTGATAGGGGCAGGTGGGGATCAACAATGTTCTGCCATTGGATTAGGCATAGTAAGAGACGGTTTGTTAGAAGTAAATACAGGAACAGGTTCTTTTATTTTAACTAATTGTGATAAACCGTTTAAAGATATAAATTTACGTTTAATTTGTAGCGCTTCTTCCATTGCCGGTAAGTGGGTATTGGAAGCCGGTATTTTTACAACTGGTTCAATATATAGATGGTTTAGGGATAATATTTGTTTTTTCCATAGAGAAAATCAAGAAAAATTAAAGACCGATGCTTATCCTTTTATGAATTCTGAAGCAGAACAAGAGCAAATAGGAGCAAATGGTTTACTATTAATTCCTCATTTTGCTGCTTCAGCAGCTCCCTATTGGAATCCAGAAGCTCGTGGAATTATATTTGGTTTAACACTAAACCATAAGTGCTCTTCCATTATTAGAGCAATTTTAGAAGGTATAGCTTTTGAGATACGAAAGAATATATTGATTATTGAAGAACATATTGGATCCATAAAAGAAGTAAGGATCAGCGGAGGATTAACCCAATCTGAATTATTTAATCAAATACAAGCTGATGTTTATGGCAAGACAGTAATTAAGACTGGTTATAACGATACTTCTACTCTGGGAGCTGCTATAATAGCGGCAGTAAAACTCGGTATATATAAAGACATTATCAGCGCATCCGATTGTATGACCAAATTGGATTATTCTACTCAAAAAAATCCGATTTATTTAAATAATAAGATTTACCAGGACTTAGTAAAAATTCATGACCAATTATACAAAGTGATAGATGAATCGGGAATTTATTATAAATTAAATCAGATTATGACTGATTATATGAAAAATTTGCCACAGTAGACTTTATTTTTTCATTCTTTTAACGTGAAAGGAGATAGACTTTATGTCAGTTTTTATTACTGGAGGCTATGGACATATAGGATCATGGATAGCTTATCTATTTGCTAAGAATAATCAAGACGTTATTGTTTATGATATTAATAATAAATGTCCTGAATATTTAGAAAATTACCAGGAAAAATTACATTTCATTCAAGGGGATGTACTTGATTTTGCTAAATTAACAGATACTATCAAAGAGTATCAGCATGATATTGAAGGAATTATTCATACAGTAGCAATTATGGGAGAATTTGTTCCCAAAAATCCCTATTTCAATATCAGACTTAATGTTATGGGTCTTTTAAACATATTAGAATTATCCCGAATTTTTGGGATAGGGAAAATTGTTTTTACCAGTACCGGAGCAATATATGGAGAAAAAAAGGGTAAAGTAAAAGAAGAGGATTGCATTAAACCTCAGGATTTATATGCTGCTTCGAAAGCTTCTGCGGAATTCATTGGTATACAATATTCAAATATTTATCAAATGGATTTTCGTATAGGAAGATTATATTTTGTATATGGTCCAGGCAGAATGCCATCAACATTTTTTACTTTATACAAATTAACTTTTGGAACTTTGGAAGGGCTAAAAGGATTAATATCGATTAAGGGAAGTGATCAAATAATAGATTTTACTTATGTTCTGGATGCCGCTCAGGGAATATATTTATTGTATAAAAAGAAAAATCCTGCCTCTAAAATTTATAATTTCTCTTCCGGAGAATCTTATAAAATAGAGGAAGTTGTAACATTATGTAAAAAGTATACCTACTTTCCTGTGGATATTTCCCTGGGAAATGGAAAACTCATGAATAGAGTAGAAGGACTAGATATAACCAGGGCAAGAAAAGATTTGGGATATCAGCCAGAATATAATATTGAAGAAGGTATCAAATTGTACGGTGAATGGATAAGATCAAAGAAATAAACAACCCAACAGTATTAAAATAGCTTCCTCACTATTCTTTCCCTGGTTCTGGCCGGGTGAAATTCATTGCCGGTAGTAAAAGAGTATGGCATTGTTCAATGAATTAAACTGAAAAATTACCTACCATTGTATATTAAATATGCCAATGCCAACATAAATTTATTTTTACAGAAAAATATCAAATTTTTAATAGAAAATGGTAAAATATTCTATAGTAAAGGTAGTGAAAAAGAAAAAGAAATAAAAATCAGTAAGCTAATTGTATAAATTTAGATATTAATTTTATTTGTAGAAGAAAGAGGATGAAAGTGAGGTGATATATTTATTTAATAAAAATCTTTTTTCTGGCATATTTCAATAAATTAGCTAGAAAATTATACTGGAAACATTGTGTTGGTTCTAAAATTAATAATAGGAGGTTAGTTATGAGTATCTTTAGAAAAAAGTTATTAATGTTTGTTTTACTGTTGGGATTTTTTGTAGCTATTGGTACAATCTTAACTTTTGCTGCAGATAAAATTGTATGGAAATCTTCCGGTCACGGTCCTGCTACCGATCCATCTCAGATTTATCACGATAAACTTTGCGAGGCGATTACTTTAGCCAGCGGAGGTAGATTAGAAGTGCAGGCTTTTGTGGGTGGTTCAGTTATTCCCGCAACACAAGAACTTAATGGAGTTAGTGAAGGCGTATTAGATATGTGTTATACCTGTCCCATGTATAATTTAGATAAATGGCCGGCTGCTGGACTAATTAGTTCTCGACCTGGTGGTCTACCTGGAGAGGCATTACGAACCTGGTTTAATTATGCTGGCGGTGCAGAATTGATGAATAAAATGATGGAAGGTTTTAATGTCCTGACCTTCCCCGGAGCTTTATCCCCTCTACCAGAAGAAGTTTTCCTCCATTCTAAAAAAGAAATAAAGACTGCAGGGGATATAAAAGGTTTAAAGATTCGTGCCTCTGGTGACGCAGGCGAAGTTTTGAATATAATGGGAGCCTCTGTAGTATTTTTACCAGGTGGTGAACTTTATGAAGCAATGCAGAGAGGTACTATTGATGCCTTTGAATATTCCACACTAGCCTCTAACTGGGACATGCATTTTAATGAAATTGCTGAATATGTAATTCTTTCTCCTTCCCGAGCTCCAAGTGATCCCCAGTGCTTCTTTGTGAATAAGGATTCCTGGGAAAAACTTCCAGATGATCTCAAACGGTTAGTGCAAGATTTAATTGATAAGTGGACCCAAGCCCAGCATGAATATTTAGTTTATCAATCTATGTTAGCACTTGATAAATTTAAAGAATATGGCTGTACAGTTTATAAACTTCCTCCAGAAGTAGAAGAAGCACTGTCTACTGAAGCAAAAAAGTATTATGAAGAGAAAGCAGCAAAAGAAGACCAAGTATATCGTGATATTTTAGAATCTATGAACAAATACTGGCAGGCTTATTCTAATAAATAACAATATTAATTAATAACAAGGAGTTTACAATTAAATGCTGATCTTAAAAAAGATACTAATTGCTATTGATTCAATAAGTAAATTAGCCGCATCCGGGGCAAAATGGTTTGCTTGGCTCCTTGTTCTGGTAGGCGCATATGATACTATTTCCAGACATTTCTTTAATGCGCCTACCATTTGGGCTTATGATACTTTATGTATATCCGGTGGTATACTATATGTTCTGGGATGGGCTTATGATTATTTATGTGATTCTCATACTAGAGTAGATTTATTCTATCGAAAATTATCACCAAAAAAGCAAGCGTTAATGAATGTTATTTCTTCTCTATTCCTTTTTTTCCCTATAGTTATTGCTTTACTCACTGTGTCAATAAACTGGGCAATTAGGGCCTGGAGAATTAATGAAAAGATGATTTCCACCTTCTGGTATCCGCCTGCAGCTCCCTATAGGACTGTTTTTACTTTAGGAATACTAATTTTGTTGCTACAGGGTGTGGCGAACTTTATTAGAGATATATATTTTATAATAAGAGGTGAGCCACTTGATAGCACTTAGTCCAGAAATAATTACTGTCTTAATGTTAGGAGGGGTTTTAACTCTAGTCTTAACTGGTTTTCCTATTGGCCTGGTAATAGGTAGTGTGGCTTTTTTGGTTGGCACTATAATATTTGGTCCTAAAATTACCTTTAATATACTTTATTCAAGACTTTATGAATTAACTTTGAATTATCCTTATTTAGCTGTTCCCCTGTTTACTTTTATGGGAGTGATACTTGAGAATTCAGGAATAGCTGAGGATTTATATAATGCATTATATGAATGGTTAAGTGGATTCAAAGGTGGATTAGCCGTAGTTACTATCATAGTAGGCACGCTTCTTGCAGCTTGTTTAGGTACTATCACAGCATCTGTGACTATATTAACACTTATTGCTCTGGCTCCAATGATTAAGAGAGGTTATGATAAGTCTATAGCTACTGGTTCAATTGTTGCTGCTGGTACCCTGGGTATACTTATACCTCCAAGTATTATGTTGGTGGTATATGGTCCCCAAGCGGGTGTGTCAGTAGGCAAAATGTTTATGGGAGCAATTTTCCCTGGCCTCATTCTTTCCGGTTTATATATTACATATATAGCTATTCGCTGTGCATTAAATCCAAAATTAGGACCACCTATTCCTGAAGGAGAAAGACATAAAATATCATATAGAGAAAAAACACTAAAATTGTTAAAGGCTGTTGCTCCTACGTTGTTAATTATTATAGCAGTATTAGGAACTATTTATACCGGCATTGCTCCTCCTACTGAAGCTGCAGCGATGGGAAGTTTAGCAGTAGTAATCTTAGCTATTCTTTACCGAAAGTTTACCTGGAACTTAATTAAGCATAGCGCCATGGAAGTGCTGCGAGTTAGTGCATTTGTTCTTCTAATTGCAGGCTTAAGTTATGCTTTTGTAGGGGTATTTATGAGTGCAGGCTGTGGAGGAGTGGTTACCAATTTGATTATGGCTGTACCTGGTGGAAGGTGGGGGGCGTTTGCCATGGTTATGTTGATTGTGTTTGTTTTAGGGATGTTTATCGAGTGGATAGGTATAGTTTTTATTATTGTTCCAGTTTTCTCACCCATACTTCTAAAGTTGGGATTTGATCCTTTGTGGGCTGCGATGATGATTTGTATTAACTTGCAAATGGCATTTCAAACACCACCTATGGCGATGTCTATCTTTGTCTGTCGGGGAACTGCTCCCAAAGAATTAGGTGTTACTATGGCTGATATCATAAAAGGAGTGGTTCCTTTTATAATCTTGATAATATTTTGTCTGATACTTTGTATTGTATTTCCACAGATTATTACCTGGTTACCAGAAAAAATGATTGGTTAATGGTATCTGAATATACTTGAAGCAGTATATTTTAATCTGTGTATTAAATATCAACTATATCCTGTATCTTCTGAAAATACTTCAATTAATTGGTCACCCGCATAAGGATATAATCTTTCTTTAAGAGGAGTAATTAATTCTTCTAGATACTGGCTGGGAACCAGATTATTTCTTACCATACTCTCATAAAAGACAATCTTAATTAGCTGACTATGGGATAATCCTACTTTACTAGCCATAAAAGTTACAGATCCATGTACCGAAAGAGAGGGAGTACCATTTATATCAATAACATAAAGATTGTCATCCTGGTCTTTTTTAATGTCCAGGCGAATAATATCATTAGCCTTGACTGCCAGGAAACTTTTTACCGAGATTTCAACTAGAGGGGAGAACAAAATATGTTTGTGCCCAATTATTCTAAACTGGTTTTGCATTCTATACTCCTTGTTCTTTGTTCTGGTATAACGAATTCCCCAGTTTTCTGGAAAAGCGATAATGGGTAAGACATATTTAGTTTCACCACCCAATACTCCAACTGTAAATTCCTGTCCTGGTAGATATTGTTCAATAATAATTTTTTCTAGACCCAATGTCCTTTTTAAATATTCAATCTTATGCTTTAGTTCAATCAGATTATGAACAACTGATTTTGGAGTGATTCCTATACTATCTCCTCCACCTGCCGGTTTAATCATTAAGGGGTATCCTATGCGTTCAATCTCCCTTAATAGCTGTTTTTTTCGAAAGCGGTTATGAAGATCAAACACAAAATGTTTAGGAACTGGAATACTATATCCCTGTAATTTTTGATAGGTAAAGTCTTTATTTCGGCATATCTCCATACTTTCAATACTGGCATGGCTGGAGGGGATATTATGGTTTTTTAATTGTTCTCGAACTTGAGCAGCACCATAGCCATTATACAAAGTATGGGGGTAATCTTTAAAACCTTCCGCCAGGACAAAGGCAAAATCAATGGGATAGTTATCCATAATAAAATTATCTAATTGTTCCGGATTATAAAGATCTAGTGATAAAATATTACATTTTGTTTTCATCAATGCTTCCCGAATAGCCTGTACATCAGTATCCAGGGTACATTCTCGAAACAAACCATATTTGTATTTTTTACTTACTTGATTATAGACAAACAAAATCTTTTTTAGCAATAGAATCACTCCTCCTATTTAGATTAATATAGGACAACAAATGAACAATTGTTAGGGAAATAAAGGAAAAGCTATTATAAAGCAAATTAATAGAAGTAGTATTGCCAGCAATATGAGGATAATCGGTTAGTAAAATATGAAAAAGAAAAATTATTTTTTAAAAAATTACTATTCTTATAAGATACCCATAATATTAATTTCTTCAAATTAGATCCTTAAAAATTGTGATATCTGAGTTAGTATAATTATTAAGCAATAACATTATACTATAAAATTGATAAAATTCACAACAAATTTTAGTATTAAAATAGAATGTATTTACCAGCTGAAAATAGTCTAACAAGTTAGTTCTTCCAGAATTCAGGTATAAGTAGGATAAAGACGGTATAGATTTCTAATCGCCCTAATAGCATGCATAAACTTAACAGAATTTTACCTAAAGGTGGTATAAAGGCATAGTTTTGGGTAGGCCCGACTAATCCTAATCCTGGTCCGACATTACCAAGAGTAGCTGCAACTGAAGTCATAGCACTAACCAAGTCCAAGCCCAAAGCTGCCATAACCAAGGAGCTGAATACAAATATCATAATATATAACAGAAAAAAAGAAGTAACATTGCTCGCTACCTCATCTGAAATTTTTTTATCACCAACATAAATAGGGGTGATGGCATGTGGATGAAGTATTCTTTGAAATTCTCGACCAACCTTTTTTAACAAAATGAGAATCCGAATATTTTTAATAGCACCACCGGTGGAACCAGCACAACCTCCGATAAACATTAAAATAATTAAAATACTCTTTGAGAGAGTTGGCCATTGATCGAAATTAGTTGTGGCAAAACCAGTTGTAGTGATTACAGAAACAACTTGAAAAGAAGCATAACGGAGGGCAGTTAATATTGATTTATAAATATAAAGATGTAATTGGGTGGTAATGATGAAAATGGATATAACAATTACTCCTAAATAAAAAAGGAATTCTCTATCTTTAAATAAACTTTTCAAATCACCATGTAATACTTTGTAGTGCAGGGTAAAGTTTGCGCCTGCTATGAGCATAAAAAAAATCATTATCATGTCGTAGGTAGGACTGTTATAGTGACCAACACTTAGATTTTTAGGTGTAAAGCCTCCTGTAGCCATGGTGCCAAACATATGCGTAATTGCATCAAATAAAGACATTCCGGTTAGGTAAAGACAAACAACCTGGAGAGCAGAGATAATGATATAAACCAGATATAATAACTTTGCTGTTTCTTTGATACGTGGTTTCAATTTATCTGGTTCTGGTCCGGGGACCTCTAATTTGAATAATTGCATACCTCCCACACCTAATGCAGGTAAGATTGCCACGACCAATACAATAATTCCCATTCCTCCAATCCATTGTATTTGATTTCTCCAAAATAGAACGGAAAGTGGATTTCCTTCGATATATTGAAGAACCGTTGCCCCGGTGGTAGTGAAGCCTGACATTGATTCAAAATAGGCATCAATAAAATTAGTTAATGTCCCGCTAAAAAGAAAGGGGAATGATCCAAATGCAGCTGCAATTATCCATCCCAGTGTAGCAATAGCAAAGCCTTCTTTTCTTCCTATTCCATCTTCAGTTTTGAAATTAAAGTGTAAGAATAGTCCGGAGAGGGAAGTTATTATTATTGAGGACAAGAAGGCATATATAGCTACCTCTTCTTGGTAGTAAAGGGCATAGAACAGAGGGAAGATCATGCTTAAACCCAGGAAAAATATTAATATACCGAGAGTATTGAAAACAATGCTATATTTCAATGAATTAAATTTCCCCACTTCATAAAAAAAGCTGTTCTATCTTTTTAATTTCTGTTGTTTTAGTAAATACAATGACCTTATCCCCTGACTTGATAAAATCATCTCCATGAGGAATAATTACCTCTTCGTTTCTAATAATTGCCCCAATAATGGAATTTTTTGGAAAATCAATTGATTTTAAAGGCTTATCATTGATTTTACTATCTGGTTGGGCAATTAATTCTGCTACCTCAATTTCTCCTTCTTTGAGTAAGGTGAGGGTGATAAGTTCGCCACGTTTCAGGAAACGTAAAATGGCGGAAGCAGTTGTTAGACGAGGGTTGACAACTGCATCTATACCTATTTTTTCTAAAATAGGAATGTAATTAGTTCTGCTAATTTTGGCTATAACCTTTTTTGTCCCAAGATGTTTTGCCAGTAGTGATACCAGTAAATTCTCTTCATCATAACCGGTAACAGCAACAAATCCATCAGTTTTTTCAATTCCTTCTTCCTTTAGAAGTTCTATATTGGTACCGTCTCCATTAATAACCAATGTTTGAGGTAATAATTCTGATATTGTTTCGCTTTTTTGCTTATTCATTTCGATTAATTTTGTTTTGATGCCAATTTTATTTAATAGAGAAGCAACCTGAATACCAATGTTACTTCCACCAAAGATAAGAACATTTTGTAAAACGCCGGATTTTTTATTACACAATAGTTCCAAGTCAGAGTAATTTTCTTTCCTGATTAATAAATATACAGTATCTCCTATAAAAATTTCATCATTACCCGTAGGAATTATCAGGTTATCTTCTCTAAATATAGCTGCCATCAGGGTATGACGCCCAAAACTAATATCTCTTATTTTTTTATTGGCAAAATGGCAATCCTCTTCAATTTTTAAGCCAAATAAAGAAATTTTTCCACTAGCAAAATCCTGAGCTTCACAGACATTGGAAGGAGTTTTTAATAATCTTACTATTTCTTTAGCTGTTGCTCTTTCAGGATTAATAACATAATCAATACCTAATTTTTCCTTGGAAAGTGAGTTGCTATACATATATTCAGTATTTCTGATGCGGGCAATAGTTTTAGCAACATTAAATTGTTTTGCTGTCATACAAGCAACCATATTGACCTCATCTATCCTGGTTACTGCAATAAGCATATCTGCTTCTTTTATTCCTGCTTGTTCCAGAATTCTTACATTAGCTCCGTTTCCAATAATGGTCATGATATCCAGATTACTATCCAGATCCTGTCTGATATCTTCACGTTTGTCTATAATAGTTACATCATGATTTTCTGTTGAAAGAGTCTGGGCGATTTGGATACCTACTTTTCCTGCCCCAATGATTATAACTTTCAAAAGCATTTCCTCCTGAGCAAAAAAAACTTTTGCTTAAAAATTATTTTTTAACGTTAAAAAGAGAAACCATCTTTTGATTAGTATCTCAATTTATTAACATCAGAGTTTAACTATAATACTCTGATATCTTTTTACATTAATTGTTAAAGATTCAGGATATTCAAGGGGACCCCCATGAGAACCCCTTAAATTAATATCAAGTTTAATATTTAGTATTCTCTTATATCTATATTTTTAATCAATTTGGATTTTCTATAAAATTTAGCTAACAATCTTGTTAGCAATATTGTTTCTAAAAAAAGAAAAGTCAATAGTATCGCAATTTGTTTAAAATTCTGATACTATCAACTATATATTATATTGTAACAAAAATTCAAATTTTCCAAAATACAATGTAGAAATATAATCATACATTTTTCCAATTTTATTAGTATAGTCTAATCTTTCTGACAAAATTATATGTTATTTATTATATATATTATTAATTTATGAAGATATTTGCTGTCTTGGGAATTGTATACCCTTTTCCTATTTTTGTCAACCTGAGCTGTGCAGTATAAATAAATCTTAAAAGAGGTTCCTCCTGGATAATCGGACAACAAGGTTGGTTTCATTCTAAGAAGTCTGAAATATTGGGTATCTCAAGATGAATATTAGATATAAATAGAGTATTATGAAAATAAAGAAGTTCAGAAGTGAGTAGAGTTAGAAAAAAAATTAAATTGCTTTTAATAAATCCATGGATATACGATTTTACTGCTTATGATTTCTGGTCTAAACCATTAGGATTGCTTTATGTTGCAGCTATATTAAGGGAAAAGGGCTATCATATAGATTATATTGATTGCATGGATCGTTTTGAACCAGGTTTACTAAAGAAATCGAATTATGTTTTAGCAAAAAATAATCTTGATGGAAGAGGACCATTTTATAAAGAAAAAATAACAAAACCAGAATCCTTGAAACACATTCCCAGAAATTATTGTCGCTATGGTATTACTGAATCAATTTTTCAGGAAAAGCTACAATATTATTCTAAACCAGATGCTGTTTTAATAACATCCATAATGACTTACTGGTATCCTGGTGTTTTCAGGGCCATTGAACTGGTAAAAAAATATTATCCCAATTGTCCTGTCATCTTGGGAGGTATCTATACTACGCTATGTTATCCACATGCAGTAAATTTTTCCAAGGCTGATTATATTCTTAAAAATGTTCAATTTGATACATTATTACAATTATTACAGAATATAACAGGTCATTACATCAGCCAGAATGATTCAAAGAATAATGACTATCAAAATCTAAATTGTTATCCTTATCCGGCATGGGAATTATATCCTGTATTGGATTATATTTGCTTGATAATTTCAAGAGGTTGTCCATTTAGATGTAGTTATTGCGCCTCTTATTTAATTAATTCCAAGCTTGAATTCCGAAATGTAGATCAGGTTGTAAATGAAATAATCTACTGGAAAAAATTAAAAAGAATTAATAATTTTGTTTTTTATGATGATGCTTTATTGGTAAAGGCAGAAACATACTTTATATCTCTATTGAAAGAAATAAAAAAGAGAGATTTAAACATTAATTTTTATACCCCTAATGCCTTACACGCTGGATTAATTACCCAGCCAATCGCCCAATTAATGCTGGAATGTGGATTTAAAAAGATATGGCTGGGGTTAGAAACAACTGATCCAAAATTACAGAAGAAGACAGGTAATAAAGTGGATAATGCTTCTTTTATAAAGGCGGTGAAGATTTTATTACAAGAAGGATTTTCTCCAGAACAGATTCGAGCTTATTTGTTAATTGGCCTACCAGAGCAGAACGTACAAAGTATTATTGATTCAATTCGCTTAGTGTTAGATAATGGCATTAAACCATATCTGGCAAAATATTCACCTCTTCCTGGAACAAAAATGTGGAAAACTATTATTAGAGAGTATGGCTGGCAAGAACCGGTTGATCCTCTATGGCATAACGATGCTTTAATGCCTTACTGCTCTCCTTATATAAACGACCGACAATATCAACAGATAAAGATGTTAATAAAAAATTTTAAATTATAACTGGTAATTACAAGGAATACGATCTAATTTCATTTATGAGACAAATTTGTTATAATAATTAATAGAAAAAGTAGCTATTAGGATTAAATGATTTGTTGTTTGTTGGTAATTTTGAAGGAGGTGTATGAGAGTTTAAAATTCATTGCTCTAAGAGATATCTATACAAAATAAAAAGTTATACAAAATAAAAAGTAGTGATAATTACAACATTTGGAGAATAGTTGCTAGCATATAGATGTAGGTATAGGAGGTTCTAAATGGAATTGTTAAAGGTTTCTTCAAAATCAAGTCCAAAAGCAGTTGCCGGTGCATTAGCAGGAGTAATAAGAGAAAAAGGTAAGGTCGAATTACAAGCGATAGGTGCAGGTGCCGTTAACCAAGCGATTAAAGCTATCGCCATTGCTAGGGGATATACAGCAACAAGTGGAGTTGATTTAGTTTGTATCCCGGCTTTTGTCGATGTTGAAATTAATGGTGACGAGAGAACTGCAATTAAATTTTTAGTTACTCCCAGTTCATAAGATATTCTTGAAACATAGTATATAGGGAGTTATTTTACATAAATATTTAAGGAGTAATTATTATGCAAGAACATGAAGTAGATGCTAAGAAAGTGGATAAAGAGAAAATAAAAAAAGAAAGAGTTCAACCACCGGTAGAAAAAGTTGAAAAAAAGGCAGATTTATCTCCACAAGAAAACTTGGGAAAAAAAGAAAAAATTATCAAAGATAATTTAGGGGAAATTAACATTCTTCCTGAAGTTTTAGCAACTATCGTAAGTAGAGTAGTTAGCAATATTTCTGGTGTCGCCGGTTTGGTTACCCATTCTAAAAGTGGATTTGGGACACTGCTAGGTGTAAAAGAGATAGAAGAGGGGATTAAAGTTGATTTAATGGAAGGGAAATCTATGTCAACTTGTATCTCTGTGATTGTTGAATATGGTTCCACTATAATTGATCTGGCTAAAAAGATCCAATCGGTAGTAAAAAGTGAGGTAGAAGATAAAACGGGGCTTTTTGTAAAGGCAGTGGATGTAAATGTCATGGGTGTACAGATGTCTGGAAAGCAGAGTAAGACGAAGTAAGAGAATCAAGAAAAGAATAAAAAAACAGGTCTGTTTATTAAAATAATAGCAGACCTGTTTTTCAATTAATATTCCTTGCTTTATTTATTAACCTTCTCTTTTAATTCCTTTCCAGGTTTGAAGAATGGTACATTTGTTTTGGGAAGAGATATTTTTTTGCCTGTTCTGGGATTGCGAGCAGTTCTTGCAGCTCTTACTCTGACACCGAAAGTTCCAAAACCAACTAACCGTACAGATTCTTTTTTAGCTAAGGCTTCAGAAATGTTATCAAAGATACATTCCACAGCTGCTTTGGCATGAGCTTTTGTTACCCCTCTATCATATGATACCTTGTCAATTAATTCGCTTTTGTTCAAAGTATTACACCTCCTTTCTGGTATGCAATAGAAAAAATTACTTCATAATTTATTGGTAATGTTAATTTTAAGCAATATTTAGTGATATTACATTCAGAATATTAGAAATAAAGGCTTTTGTCAATTATTTTTGTATATTAATCTAAAAATAAGAATTTTCAGGAAAAAATTAATTAATGTTTAGTTCATATCCTACCGATTTAGAGATAGAGGTAAAAGATAGGCTAAATACAAATATAAATTCTATAAGATTTTTTATTTCTTGGGAAAAGGAACCAATTTTTTCACAACTATCAAAAATAGGATTGTAGAGGTAGTTGTGTTATAATTATTATAAATCTAAAAAAATTTTAGTTTTTGTAAAAATGTTGTCAAGAAAGGAGCAGGATTATGAATTTATTAAAACTGAAAAAGCAAAAAAAAGAAAACAACCAGATTTCTCTTTTTTTATGTCTTGGCATGCTATCCTTTGTTACAATTCTGATTCTATTAGCAGTAATTACAGTTAATGCCCAGGAGGAAATGAAAAAGAGTATTCAAATTATTAATCCCAGACCTGATTTTGCCTTATCTCTGAGATTAGATAAAGGAGCAGGTGCTACATATATTCCAGGCGAGAGGATTCGTATTTCATTCCGATCTACCAGAAGTGCTTATGTTGCTATTTTTGGTTATGATAGCTATGGTAATATCAGACTTTTATTTCCCAACCAATATCAAAAAAATCATCTTATAGAGGCCAACAAACAATATAGTATAGATGGGATAATAGATACTGCCACTAAGTCTGGCCTAGAATATGTTCAGGGCTTTGCCACTACTGAACCAGTAATCATTTCAAGAGAATTAGAAAGGGTAATTGAAAGGGAATTGTTCCCCAAACTTGGAGAAGGAATAACCAGATTTACTCAAAGAATCAGGGGTATTTTATCAGCTTTGCCTTCACAAAGATGGGTTAGCAGTGAAATATTACATTATCAGGTTATAGAGAGAAGAGAAGAAGATGGGCAGTTACGCCTCAATTCAATCCCAGAAGGTGCTGATGTATATCTGAATGATCGCTATGTTGGTAGGACACCATTGGTACTGGAGCATATTCGCGTTGGTGAATATTTAGCCCGAGTAGAATTGCCAGGCTATCAAACCTGGACCAGAACAATTCAGATTAATCCTGATCGAGCAGCTATTGTTAGTGCCAATCTGGTAAGTATCCAGCGATATGGTTCTATTGCTATTCGTTGCAATGAAGACAATGCTAGTATCTATTTAGATGGTCAATATAAAGGATTAACAGAAAAAAACAGAAATGTGCTGCTCGAACAAGTTAGGGAGGGGTTTCATGATATCAGGATTACTTTAAGCGGATATCGTGAATGGTCTCAAAGAGTAGAAGTAAAATCCAATCAACGAATCCAATTAACAGTAAATTTAGACAGAATCACACGTACGGGAAGTCTGGAAATTACCTGTGATGTTGATAATGCCCAGATCTATTTAGATGGAAAGTATCAGAGAAGGACATCGATTAATAGGAGTGTTACTATAAGTAACATTCAGGAAGGGAATTATGAAATAAGGATTACCAAAGATGGTTACCATGATTATCTTACCACAGTAAGAATATATCCTAATCAAACTTATCGCCTTAATGTGATAATGAGACCAGTTCAAAGAGAAGGGAATATTTCAATTTACTGTAATGAGAGCAATGGTAAGATATTTGTTAACGGAATCTATATGACCACCACCTCTGCCAATCAGGAGAAGATTATCGACGGTTTGAAGGAGGGATTATATGAGTTTGCGGTGATTAAAGATGGATACCGTGTCTGGTTGGATGAAATTATGGTCTATTCCGGTGAAACAACTTCTGTTTATGTCAATTTAGTAAAAGTTGGAAATTAATAGAAACATATTAATAAGATTAAGGAAAAAAGAGTAGGGCAAACTGGTCAAAAAAATGTGATGAATTGGGAGGATAAAAAATTCCAGGGATCCATGATATCTGACCGTTGCACTACAACAATAGTACATAAGTGTAAAATCGAATAAAAAGGAGATTTAAATGAGTGAACAAATCAAAAAATTAGAAAGCCAAATGGGTCAAATGGGGAAAGAAATGCCTTCAGTGATGGATTCCTTTATGAAGTTAGACCAAGAATGTGTCAAAGACGGAGTACTAAATCATAAAACAAAAGAATTAATAGCCTTAGCTATCGGAATAGCCATTCGATGTAAGCCCTGCATTCAGTTCCATTGTGCTGAATGCGTTAAAGCTGGTGCCAGCCGTACAGAAATATTAGAAGCTGCCGGTGTATCTGTTTTTATGGGAGGTGGACCGGCGGTTGCCTATACTGCAACCGAACTGTTGCCATTATTAGATGAGCTGAAAGTAGAATAAACATATGATTACTGCTGACAATTAGATAAAAATATGAATTATATGAGGCTAATACTATTAATTAAGATAGTCTCTTTTAACTCTTAAGTTATGTGTATTAAAATGTTAGGACTACTTCACAATAAAGCAGATTAGGTATATCTAATCTGCTTTTTACAATTTGAATCTATGTACTGTTGTAGCTTTACATGTAACATGATTTCCCTGATTTATGATATTATATTAACTAATAGGATATATTAGTATTGATTATATTTGTTGATGCTATAATTTTCTGTGTAATAATAGCAACAGTATTATTTTTAAGAGAATAATAATAAATTACCTTGTGATCTTGTGAAATAAGAATTATGAATAAAAAAATATTTATTATAATTTTATCTATTGTTATTATAATTTCCATATTTATTTCCTGGAGAATAATTGTCTCTCCTCCATATAGCTTAAAACAGCTGAAAAAAGCTATTTCCAGGGATGATATGCTGGCTTTTGACAAATATGTAGATCTGGATAGAACAGCAGATAATGCTATTGATCAAATCTGGCAGTTTTATGGTGCTCCGGCATCAGAAAGCAGAAAAAGCAGATGGATTGATATTCGTAATGAAATAGGCCAAAGTGTATTTTCAGTATTGAAACCTAATTTAAAGGAGATAATTAAAAAAGAAGTCTATCATTATATTATTAGTGGCAAATTGGAAAATGTAAACTCCCAAGGAGAGGGTAGATTGGCTTCTATGCTTATGAAATTGGCGGAAGAAAAGATTAATCCTGAAAATTGGGAATCTCAGTCCATTAATTATACTAAAATAAAAGAAGATATGGCCTTCCTTGGTTTAACTTATTATGATAAATCTAAACAAGCTAATTTTGTAGTTGATATAAAAATGAGAAATATGCAGGGGTACTGGCAGCTAATAGAAATTACTAATATTGCTCAAATACTGAAAATATTTAATAATATCTGAATTTTTAAATCCAATATCATCAATATGAATATACTTTTCTAAATATAGGGAAAAATATTCACAGTAAGATTTTAAGATAGAGCATAAAATTACCATAATTATTATAATTAAGGTAAAGAAATATTTATTAAATAAAATATATTACTTGCTTAACTACAAATAAGTCTTTCACGATATTCAAGGGGAAAGATTCCCCTTGAATATCGTGTTGAATATGGATAGTATCTAAAATGTTGGTTATGTTTTAAATTTAAATGTGAAAAAGGAGTGTAATTAGAATGGATATCATGGAAATTAGAAATATATTAGGGGAAGAAACTGATTATCTATTATCACATAAATGTCAAACAATTTCTAAGGATATGCTTCATTTACCTGGACCTGATTATGTTGAAAATATCTTTAATATTTCTGATCGTTCTTTACAAGTCAGGCAAAACTTAAAGAAATTATTTAATCAAGGCAGGCTGAAAGGAACTGGTTATCTATCAATATTACCAGTAGATCAAGGTATAGAACACTCTGCTGGAGCCTCTTTTGCTCCCAATCCTATCTATTTTGATCCGGAAAATATAGTCAAGTTAGCTATTGAAGGAAACTGTAATGCTGTAGCTTCAACATTGGGTGTTTTAGGCATGGTTTCCGGAAAGTATGCTGATAAGATTCCTTTTATCGTAAAACTAAACCATAATGAGTTACTTTCATATCCCAACTATTATGATCAGAGAATGTTTGCCTCGGTAGAACAGGCTTATGACATGGGTGCACTGGGAGTAGGTGCTACTATTTATTTTGGTTCTGAGGAATCAAGGAGACAGATAGAGGAGGTATCCATTGCCTTCAAGCAAGCTCATCAACTGGGAATGTTTACAGTTTTATGGTGCTATCTTAGAAATGCTGCCTTTAAAAAGGAGGGGATTGATTACCATACTTCAGCAGATTTAACCGGTCAGGCTAATCATATAGGGGTTACTCTTGAAGCAGACTTGGTTAAACAAAAGCAACCAACTAATAATGGGGGTTATCTAGCACTAAAATTTGGGAAAACCAGTCCTTTGGTCTATGAAATATTAACATCTGACCACTCCATTGACCTCACTCGTTATCAGGTGGCTAATTGTTATATGGGGAGAATTGGTTTAATTAGTTCTGGAGGGGCATCTGGAGATAATGATTTACAACAGGCTGTGAAAACGGCTGTTATTAACAAAAGAGCAGGAGGCATGGGAATTATATCTGGTAGAAAAACTTTTCAAAAACCAATGGCAGAAGGAATTAAGATATTCCATGCTATCCAAGATGTATATTTATGCCAGGAAATAGAAGTTGCCTAATTTATTTAACCATGAAAAACCACCTTCTAAGAAGGTGGTAATGGTTAAATGAATTGGTTTTATATGGAAAAAGATTAAGAAAAACTATAGGACCTTTTATACCTGAACTCTAACGTAAGGAAGGTGTATCACTTAGCAATATTATAGTTCAATAAAATTGCCAGAAAAAGAGCAGAACAAAAGTAAACAAAAAAAGTCAAACCTCTTTTAGAGGTTCTTAAAGACATCCGCTTTGCGTGTGCGATGTTTACTATGATTTTTAGCTAATTCTTTTAATAGAGCACGGACTTCAGTGGAAGAATGGATATTGTATTTCGATTGAGAAATACCTGGACCAACTTTGATAGAGTAAGCTGAAGCTGGTAAATGAGAAAAAGTATCTTCATCAGACCAGTCATCTCCGATTGCCATTATAAAATCCCATTTTTTCTCTGATATCCATTGATAGGCAGTAATCCCTTTGTTAATTCCTGCTGCTTTAATTTCGATAACTTTTTCTCCATGGTTTACCTCTAAATTGAGGTTAGAAGTAAGATAAGTGAGGGAATCCATTAGTTCCAATGCTCGCGTACGACCAAATGTAGGTTCTGTATTAATATAATGCCAGACCAGCGAATATTCTTTTTCTTGGATAAAAGAACCCGGTGTTCGATTAGTGTATAATTCTAAAATGGGTCTAATCTGCTCTTTCCATTCTTTTTTTAATGGTTCAATAGTTTTCCAATCATTAGAATTCTTTTTTAGCCATGCTCCATGTTCAGCAATCAAGTCTACCTCAACATGTTTAAACCAATTTTCTAAAATGTTTTTTTCTCTGCCGCTAACGATGACTACCTTATTTCCAGGATCTCGGTTGAGCAATTGAATAGTGTCAAGAATGTCTTGCGAAGGGCTGGATTGCTTGAATTTAAAATGATAAGGAACAAGAGTGCCATCATAATCTATTAAGAATAAGCGTTGATAACTCTGTTGATAATCTTTAATTATTTTTAATCTATTTTTTGGTGATAAATATTTAGCGGCCAGATTCTTCTGTTCACTTTTAATTTTGATTAAACTTTCTTTAAAATCATCTGCCCATTTTTTAACATCATAATTTTTTAAACGTCTTTGTAAATATAAGATTCTTTTTTGTTGCTCTTTTTCTTCCATATTTAAAGCATACTTTAAAGCCCAGGAAATCTGGGTCCTATTATTGGGATTAACAATAAGTGCCTCTCCCATTTCATTACCAGCACCAGCCATTTCGCTTAAAATAAGGACTCCCGGAGTATCTTTTTTGGTAGCAATATATTCTTTGGCGATTAGATTCATACCATCTTTAAGGGGAGTTATTAAGGCTATGTCACCAATATAATAAAGAGCCGTTAGTTCGTGGAAAGGTAATGAACGGTATAAATACCAGATGGGTGACCAGCCTAATTTTCCAAATTGCCCATTTATATGGCCAATCATCTCGTCAACCTGTTGTTTTAATTGCTGATATTGACTGACGGCAGTACGGGAAGGGACTGCTACCAGAATCATAACCACCTTCTCCCAGTATTCCGGATTATCCTCCAGAAAGGCAGAAAAAGCTCTTAATCTTTCTAGAATGCCTTTAGTATAATCTAAGCGATCAACTGAGATTATGACTTTATATTTTTTTATTTTATTCTTTATTTTTTTAATTTCTTGCTTTGTTTTCATCTGTTCTGAAGAATTATAATATCGGTCAAAATCAATCCCCATTGGGAAAGAATCTACTTTTATTATACGATTTTGATAATTGATGAAACCCAGACTATTTTCATATCCACGTAAGCGTAGAATTGAATCGAGAAAGTTGCGTACATAATCATAGGTGTGAAAACCAATCAGATCAGCACCCATCAATCCCTCCAATATCTCTCTCCGCCAGGGTAGTAGTCGAAAGATTTCAGTAGGGGGGAAGGGGATATGTAGGAAGAATCCAATAGTTAAATCAGGCATCCTTTTTCTTAATAAATTCGGTAGCAACATAAGATGATAATCATGGATCCAGATAAGATCATCTGGTTTAATTATATCAAGAATTGTTTGACAAAAGATCTGGTTTACTCGCCGGTAGGATTCCCATAAGTAGTTTTCATAAACAGTAAATTGAGTAAAGCAATGAAATAAAGACCAGATAGTCTTATTACAGAAGCCATTGTAATACTCTTCGATATGTGTTTGGGATAAAAAGACCGGATAGTTTCCCATTTTATCCAACTTTTCCAGTAAGTCATCTTTTTGTTCATTATCGAGCCCATCCCTGGCTATACCAGGCCAACCAACCCATAAGCACTCATGCTCTTTTTGTAAAGAAGAAATACCAGTTGCCAGACCACCTACGCTTTGCTGATAAGTTAGCTTATCTTTGTTTTTTTTTATAGTAACGGGAAGACGGTTGGATACTATAATTATACGGGACATAATAGAAGTACCTTCAAATATTACTAATATAATTAATTGTAATGATTTGTATTTACATTTTAACATATTTTTCATTTCGATTAAAATAGAGTTACCCCATCATATTATTTCTTGGCAACCTTTTCTTGTTATGGCCTGTTTAAAATGTAGGTAAGAATGGTTGAATAAAATTATTTAAACATAAAGATAGAGAAATGTTAGCTAAATAATCTATACTGTAAACTTTATGTGATAGTAATGTTATTAGATATTTGTTTTAAGGATAGTGGAAAGATTAAAAGATAAAATAATAAAAAAGTGGCTTATAAAAGTTCAAGGCTGTTTTAAAGTATTATTAAAAAAGCTCACTAGGTGGCTATGCTGTTTACTTGCATAACAGGTGAATTTATTATATTATTAATATTAAAGTAAAAACAATTTAATCTATCTGAAATTATCCATTCAAGAGATATTCTTCATAAATAATATACCAACAGGAAAGGAGGGGAATTCATCTATAACTAATTTTAGCTTTTGAGATAATAAATTTATTAATAAAAAAGGGGGTTATTTATCTTGAAAAAGTTTAATCTTATTATTATGTTAATATGTCTGTCATTTCTGGTAAGTGTGTCCACTGCAGCTGGACAGAGTGTCACTGTCATGGGAGTATGGACTGGTGCCGAGGCTGATGCCTTTGCTAAAATGGTAGCACCCTTTGAAGCAGAAACTGGTATTAAAGTTGAATTTACCGGTACTCGTGATTTACCGGCTATCCTCACTACCAGGGTGGAAGCAGGGAATCCTCCCGATGTTTCTGTTATGCCCAATCCAGGACAAATGCTGGAATTTGCCAGAGATGGTAAATTAATTGATCTGTCTACTTTTATGGATATAGAAGCTTTAAAATCTGAATATTCTAATGCCTGGTTAGATTTAGGTTCTTATCAGGGCAACCTTCATGCCATTTTTATCTCGGCAGATTTAAAGAGTTTGATCTGGTATAATCCTAAGGCGTTTGCTGCTGCCGGTTACACGATACCCAGCACCTGGGATGAGCTGATGGTGCTTTCTGATAAAATGGTTGCTGATGGAAATACACCCTGGGCTATTGGTTTGGAATCAGGAGCAGCAAGTGGATGGCCGGGGACTGACTGGATAGAGGATATTATGCTACGAATAGCTTCTCCCGAAACCTATGATGCCTGGGTTAATCATGAACTTGCCTGGACCAATGATATTGTGGTGGAGGCATTTGAAATTTTTGGGGAAATTACTCGTAGTGAAAAGTATGTCTATGGTGGACCAAACGCTGTTCTAACTATTCCCTTCGGTGATTCTCCTGATGCCTTATTTACCGATCCGCCTAATGCCTATATGCATAGACAGGCTACCTTTATTAAAAGTTTTATCCTGGATCATTTTCCTGATTTAGTGCCTGGAGTAGACTATAATTTCTTTCCTTTCCCACCTATTAAAGAAGAATTTGGAAATCCTGCCTTAGGTGCGGCAGATATGCTGGCTATGTTTAATGATACTCCGGAAGCCAGAGCTTTTATGAAGTATATAGCATCTGCACAGGCTCAGGGAATCTGGGTTGGTGAATTGGGTAAGTTGGCGCCTAACCTGAAGGTCGATCCAATGGTTTATCCAGATGATATTACCAGAAAAGCAGCTGAATTCTTAGGAGAAGCATCAGTTTTCCGTTTTGATGCCTCTGATTTAATGCCTGCTGCGGTAGGTTCTGGTTCCTTCTGGACCGGCATTCTAGACTATGTTAGTGGAGAATCTTTAATGAATGTATTAATGCAGGTTGAAGCAAGTGCATTGGATGCTTACCGTAGATAATTTTAAAGCGATTTTTTCTGCTATATAGTTTACTTAAATAGTTAGCTGGTTTATATAAATAGACCAGCTAACTATTAATTTATTATCCTTAATAATCCACTTCCTTAGAAGATGGCAATGGTTAAGTGGGAGGTAGTATACTAAAATAGTTTGTAAAGGAGATGAACTATTATGCGAACACGCTGGTTTACTCCCTGGTTCTATGTCATTCCTGCTTTAGCAACTTTAATGTTTTTTTTAATTTATCCTTCTATACACACTCTTGTTATTTCATTTTTTGGTCCCCAATCTGAAAAATTTGTTGGTTTAGCTAATTATATTTATTGTTTTACCAATGAAACTATGCTAACAGCCTTTCGTAATAATTTATTATGGGTAGCTCTCTTTGTTCCCATGACTGTTTTTTTAGGTTTAATTTTAGCTGTGATACTGGATAGAGTGCGTTATGAATCATTGGTAAAATCCATAATATTTATGCCTATGGCTATTTCATTTGTAGGAGCAGGTGTTATATGGAAATTTGTATATTCCTATAGACCGGTGGGAAGTGAACAAATTGGTATCCTCAATGCTTTTTTATCATATATAGGAGTGCAACCGATACCCTGGTTAATTCAACGTCCCTGGCTGAATAATATCTGTTTAATAATAGTGGGAATATGGATCTGGACTGGATTCTGTTTAGTGATACTTTCAGCCAGTTATAAGGGAATTCCCAGAGAACTTCTGGAGGCAGCCCGTGTAGATGGTGCTAATGAGTATCGAATTTTCTGGAAGATTATTCTACCTTTGATGAAACCCACTGTAGCAGTTGTAGCAACTACTATGCTTATTAATGTTTTAAAGGTTTTTGATATTGTTTATGTTATGACCAATGGTGGATTTGCCACAGAGGTTATAGCAAATAGAATGTATAAAGAGATGTTTATATTCAGAAACTATGGTAGAGCAAGTGCTATAGCAATTTTATTACTTCTCTTTATTATTCCCATGATAATCATCAACGTTCAACGTTTTAGAGAACAGGAGGCTGTTCGATGAAACCAAAATATAGTCAATTTATACTAAGTACTCCGATGCATTTATTCATTATCCTGGTAGCTATTATCTGGGTCTTTCCAACAGTGGGCTTGTTGATTACTTCTTTTCGTCCTTCTTCTGCAGTTGCCTCCACTGGTTGGTGGACAGTTTTAATCCATCCTTTTAACTTTACTCAATTTACCCTTGAAAATTATCAGGATGTAATAACAAAAATTGGGATAGGAAGAGCTTTTATAAATACCCTTACTATAACTTTACCAGCCTGTATATTACCAATAATAATTGCCTCTTTTGCTGCCTATGCTTTTGCCTGGATGGAATTTTGGGGTAGACGTTTTTTCTTTATGCTTTTTGTAGGATTGTTGGTAGTACCATTACAAATGACTTTGATACCTATTTTAAGGATATTCAATAAACTTGGTTTATCAGGTTCTTTTTTAGGGATTTGGCTGGCTCATGCGGGATATGGTCTGCCTTTAGTCATTTATCTAATGTATAACTATATATCCGGATTACCCAGCGAAATATTTGAGTCATCAACCATTGATGGCGCTACTCCATTTCAAATTTTTAAAAGTATTGTTTTACCATTATCAGTACCAGCAATTGCCTCTATAGCCATTTTTCAATTTATCTGGGTATGGAATGATTTATTAGTGGCATTGGTTTATTTAGGAGGAACGCCGGATGTGGCTCCGTTAACAGTCAGAATTAGTGCCCTGGTTGGTTCCTATGGACAAAATTGGGAATTATTGACAGCAGCTGCCTTTATTTCAATGGCATTACCATTAATAGTATTTTTAAGCCTACAACGTTATTTTGTAAGAGGAATTTTAGCTGGTTCAGTAAAGGGTTAACAAAGATAAATGAACAGGTCAAGCAATTACCTTAAAGGAGAAAACAAATTAGCTATCGGTGTTGATCTGGGAGGGACTAAGGTCAATATTGCTTTGGTCAGTAAAGATGGGGAAATTAAAAAGCATATGAAGATACCCACCCATGCTGAGCAGGGGAAAGAATTAACTATTGGCAGAATCAAACATAGTATTCAACAGATAATCCACCAAAGTGGTTTAAAAATTAATGATATAGTTGGTATTGGCATAGGCGCTCCTGGCCCTCTGGATTATAAGAAAGGGATAATCCATTATGCGCCTAATTTGCCGGGGTGGAAAGAAGTTCCACTGGCCAACATTATAAAAGAAGAATTTAAAATACCAGTGATTATCGAAAATGATGCCAATGTAGCTGCCTGGGGAGAAAGAATTTTTGGTGTAGCACAGGGTATTGATGATATAATTTGCCTGACATTGGGTACTGGCATTGGAAGTGGATTAATTCTCTGCGGAAAAATATATCATGGCAAAAATAATGTGGCGGGAGAAATAGGCCATATCATTGTCAATAAAGATGGGCCTCGTTGTAATTGTGGTAAAAATGGCTGTTTAGAAGCTTATTCCTCAGCTGCTGGTATTAAAAATAGGATTTATAAAAGAATTGAGGAGTTAAAGACGGATAATCAGGATTATTTATCTCTTGGTAATTTAGATGATATTAGTCTGGTAAGAATATTTGAATTAGCTCGCCAGGGAAATGCAATAGTAAAGGATATTGTAGAGGAGGCAATTGAGTATTTAGGTATCGGGATTGCCATTCTGGTAAATACTTTAAATCCAGAAATGATTGTTCTGGTTGGAGGAATAACAAATGAAGGTGAAAAATTACTCAATCCTTTAAAGGAAATTGTGGTTTCCAGGGCAATGAGTTCTCATTTAGTAGACCTAAAAGTTGTTTTTGGACAGTTAGGCGAATATGCTGGGGTAATTGGAGCAGCTGCTCTGTTGTGGAATTTTGATTGATATAAATAGTCAATTTGCTATAATAATAGAGCAATGCTAAAAATAATTCTATAATTTATTTGTTTTAAGGAGGTCTTATATGGCCAAAGTAATTTTGAAAAATGTTACCAAAAAATTTAAAGATGTCATAGCAGTTGATGATATCAGTATTGATATTGAAGATAAGGAATTTGCCGTCTTAGTCGGTCCCTCCGGCTGCGGTAAAAGCACTACCTTACGCGCCATAGCAGGTCTGGAGGAGGTAACCTCTGGTGAGATTTACATTGGAGATCGACTGGTTAATGATATTCCCCCCAAAGACCGTGACATTGCCATGGTCTTTCAGAATTATGCCCTCTATCCCCATATGGATGTCTACAACAATATGGCTTTTGGTTTAAAATTGCGTAAATTCCCCAAAGATGAGATAGATGCTCGTGTTCATGAGGCAGCCGAGATACTGGGTATCGAAAAACTACTCAAGCGACGTCCCAAGGAACTCTCCGGTGGTCAACGGCAACGGGTAGCAGTAGGTCGGGCTATCGTACGCAAACCCAAGGTCTTTCTCTTTGATGAGCCGCTTTCTAACTTAGATGCCAAGCTTCGTGTGGCTATGCGTGCCGAGATATCCAAACTCCATAATCGCCTGGAGGCTACCATCATTTATGTGACCCATGACCAGATTGAGGCTATGACTATGGCCTCCCGTATCTTTATTCTAAATGAGGGTAGACTACAGCAGGCTGGACCTCCCTTAGATGTCTATAAAGAGCCGACCAATCAGTTTGTTGCCGGTTTTATTGGCTCTCCAGCTATGAACTTCTTCCCCAGTACCTTGCTCAAGAAAGGCTCGACTTACTTTATCGATGCCGAGAGCTTCCAGGTGAAACTGCCTTCAGAATTTCATCAGGCCATCTCTTCTTATGATGGTAAAAAGGTCACCTTCGGAGTACGTCCTGAAGACTTTCATGATAAACAGTTTTACCCGGAGGCTACTGAAGATAATACTATTAAATCCAAGATTGAGGTTATTGAACCACTGGGGGATGAGGTACTGTTTAACTTAGTTTCCGATAAACATCAGATGGTAGCCAAATTAGATAGCCGTACCCGCAAGAAGGTAGGAGATGAGATGGAGGTAGCTCTGGAGATGCCAAAAACCCATATCTTTGATCCTGAGAGTGAGAAGACATTGGTGTAGTTAGTGAATTATAATAGTATTACCAGGAAAATAATAATAGGTTCTGAAGGCATACATTGTTTTTTAAGAAATAAAGAAGGCAGACATAACTAAATAAATATATTACCATCATCGGACAAAGATAGAAATAATATAGAAAGAGTAGACAATGTCAAAAAATATAATGCAGTATTTTTTTCAGATGGTTAAGATTGACAGTGAATCAGGAGAGGAGCAAGAATTTCTAAAATTTCTGGAGAATCTATTTCAAAAAGAAATTGGAGCCCAAACACAATATGATAGTTATGGTAATTTAATTATTAGAGTAAAAGCAAGGAATAGCCTGCAATCAGAACCAATTTTATTTTGCTGTCATGCTGATACGGTAAAGCCTGGGAAAGGAATTGAACCAGTCCTGGTAAAAGGGGTTATTCGTTCCAAGGGAGATACTATATTAGGGGCAGATGATAAGGCAGGTATTGCCGAAGTCTTAATAGCTTTACAAACAGCTTCCCAGTATCCCCCGGTAGAAATTTTGATTACTCGTGAGGAAGAGGTAGGATTATCAGGTTCAAGCTTGTTAGATGATAGTTTACTAGAAGCAAAAAAAGGATATGTTCTTGATACAGAGGCTTTAGATGAAATAATTATCGGAGGACCTTCCCGTATAGAAATGACTATCAAAATTATCGGAAAAGCAGCTCATGCCGTAGAACCAGAACATGGTATTTCTGCTATTGAAGTTGCTGCTCAGGCTATTACTCTCTTAAGAACTGGTTGGATTGATCCTATAACAACTGTTAATATTGGATTAATTAAAGGTGGCCAGGTATTAAATGCTGTTCCAGAAAAGGCAATAATTCAGATAGAGTGTCGTAGTCAGAAGCATAAGAGATGTCTGGAACAAAGTCGTTTGATACAAAAAACTTTCCAAACTGTAGCTAAAGCAAGAGGAGCTAAAACAGAAATACAGCTAAAACATAGTGTAAAGGCATATCACATCTCAGAAAATACTGAAGTAGTTAAAGTAGCCAAGAAGGCAATTCAATTAATGGGATTAAAACCAACAACAAAAGTAATTTGCGGTGGAACTGATGCAGCTAATTTAAATGAAAAAGGAATTGCCACAGCTGTTCTGGGTATGGGTAGTAAATTACCTCACAGTAAGGATGAAAATATTTCCATTGGTGATATGGAAAAAGCAGTAAATATTATCATTAACATATTAAAAGAGTTTTCAGAAAAAGATTCTAAAATTTCTAGCAAATAAAGTATCTAATCTATGTAGCAAGTGGTAAAAAAGCTTCCAAAGGAGAATGGTTTTTACTTCTTGTTATCCGCTTTTATATTCTTTTTGACCTCATTTCTGGTGTATTTTTTTAGCTAATCTGTATAAGAATATGGCTATTCACTTTATACTAAAAATATTCAGTAATTGTGCACCTTATTTTGATGGTTAAATAGCAATAAAGGTAGCAACTTAAAGTTTGTCAATCCCTTTTCTTTTTAACCATTCTTCAAAGCCACCCTTATCATTAAAAAATTCCTGGTCATAATTTTCTTCTAATTTTTTAATTTCTTCCATAAGTGAAGGTTGATGTTCCAGTAATTCATTGATCCTTTTCTCAAAAGCTAAATTTCTACTGGTTAAATCATCGGTATCAATATTAAGATCTAATAATTTGATTAGTTTTTCAGCCATCATTTTAATTGCTTTAGGATTTTCCGATTGAATATAGATAGGAATTTCAGCTATAAAATTTATTATTTCGATGCCTTTCAATCTGGCTAAATGAGTAAGATAAGTACTAATACTACCCGGGCCTCCGTATATAGTGAATTTAATACCATGAGCTCTCACTTCTTCTTTTAACTCTTCCTTTGAGCAATAACAAGAGGTTCTAATAGCTCGGGTATGAGGTGTAGCGGCAGCAACACTTCCTATAAAGTAAACTCTTTGTAAATTATATCTCTCTCCAACTTTAAAAAGATAGTTAGCATACTCTTCCCAGTTAATATTAGGTTCTTTCCCTTTAAAGAGAATTAGATTACTTTCTTGGTGATAATAGAATTCATTTTTTGGAAAATCAAAATTCTTTAAGATCCCATTTTCAATTCTAACGTTTGGCCTGAATTCACTGACCAGCTCTATGGTTGCGGGGAAATTAAAAATATAAAAACGATTAGCTTTTATTTCGGCAAATTTTATGGCCTTTAGTTTGTTTCTGATATAATCAATAGTCCCAGTGGATACCTCACCGCCATTCATCCAGCCGCTGAATCCTATCAACATTCGGGCATTATTTATTTTTGGCTTTCGTATTAAGATTAATTGACTCAAAAGCTTATTCCTCAGTTTATTTTTCTCATTTATATTATCAATTATATTATTGTTATGCAAATATCAGAAATATCGCTCTTAATTAATTAAATATGTGTAGAAAGGTTAACTATAGATTTTTCCTCGAAAGATAAGAGGGAGACAGATGTTGGCAGAGTAGGTTTACTCAAAGAATAAGAATAAAAGAGATAAAAGAGAGAGGAAGAATAGCAAAATTTAGCTTAAGATTAGGATGCAAACTGCACGGGGAAATCTGAAGAAAGCCTTGCTAAAACTTATAACATATTACATGTGTTGATTTATATCCTGGGTATATGATAGAGTATTACTATTGTAATATTCTAGAGATGTATTAAGAATGTCTTTCCGAGACTTAAATATTTAGCATCTTTTTCATGAAATTATTCTTTTTGAGGGTACTATCATGTTTTTGGCTTTATGGAAAACTTTTCTAGTTTTAATTGTTGGGACTTTAAGTGGTTATTTATTCCAGAAATTGATGAAAAAACATCAATGGTTAACCGATGAATCTCTAAGAGGAATTGCTATTTTTCTCCAGAAGCTGGGTATGATCTGGTTAATTTCTATAACTTATATCGGGAGTTTATGGATTTTTAAAATTGAAAGTCTATCTGGAATTATTAGCCTATCTTTTGTAGGTTCAATATCCATCGTTGCCGGTGGGGTATATGCGGTAATATTATCTAAATGCAAGCATTATAATTCTATTGATACAGGTTCCATGTTTAGCTGTGGTTTTTTTGCCAACACCGCTTCACTAGGTGGAATGATTTGTTTTTACTATTTAGGAGAAGAAGGTTATGCCCTGGTGCCTATTTATAATTTTTTTATGCGTTTTTTATATTATGGGATAGGCTATCCAATTGCAAATATGTATAGTACTAATTTTATTAAAGACAAAAAAATGAGCCATAAAATAATAGAAGTAATTAAGGATCCATTTTTCTATATAGGCATAGGGGCGGTATTGGTGGGTTTATTTTTAAATCTAAGTACTATAGAAAGACCACCTATTTATGCTCCACTCAATGAACTGCTTGTACCACTAACAACTTTTGTTCTTCTCTTTTCAGTGGGAATAAACTTAAAATTGAGTCGTATTTCAAAATATATCAGGGAATGTTCATATATTTCATTTATCAAGTTTGTTGCCCTACCATTAACTACACTGATTATAGTATTCCTATTGAATTATCAATCAATAAATAATGGCTTGCCCTTAAAAGTTTCTTTAATTATGTCGGCAATGCCGGTTGCCTTTAATTCAGTTATAGCAGCTAATATTTATAATTTGAATATAGATTTAGTCAATTCCTGTTGGATTTTTACTACTGTTGGAGTTATGTTTGTTTTGCCTCTGTTGCTGTTATTTATTAATTTATTTTAGTATAATATTATTTAAAATAAATATTTTAATATTACGATATTTAATAATTTCACAAGAAGTTTATGAATATTAGGAATTATAAAAATACAAATTCTCTGAAAAATTTTAAAAAGTATTCTAAGAAGACGTTCGGAAATGTTTATTGAAATTAAATATATATCAATAGAAGTATAAATATATTTCAGGCGAATTTGTTCTGCTGACAGTCAGGTAATAACTTATCTTTTGATAATTATAAAAGAGAAACTATCAAGTGGAGTTCAAGATGAAGGTAAGACTAGTAATATATTCTAATTTAAAAAACTATGTGGATGATTATCAAGAAGAAAAAGGTTTGCAAAAAGAGATTTTTGAACGGAAAACAATTAAAAAATTCTTACAGGAAACCATCAAGCATGAGAAAGCTATGGATGCCATCAGTATGGTCATAGTAAATGAAAAAGTTGTTTCCTTCAGTCAGCTGGAACGTAACTTGCAGGACGGAGATATTATTAAGATATACCCTCCTATTGGAGGTGGTTAATGGAAGTGAATTTAAAAACATATTGATAATTTCATAAAGAATTTAACTTTTTATCCATTGAGTTGAATTTTAGAGGTTCTCAAGGGGAAGGATTCCCTTTGAATATCCTATTGTGTTATGATAGTTAATAATTAACAATAATAACGCAGGAAAATACCTAAAATGGAAGGAAAAAAGGAAGTTGCCACCTTAGCTGGTGGTTGTTTTTGGTGTCTGGAAGCAATTTATAAAAGAGTAAAGGGTGTTATGGAAGTTATTCCGGGCTATAGTGGAGGAGGACTAGATAATCCAAGTTATGAGCAGGTTTGTTCCGATACCACTGGTCATGCTGAGGCAATACAGATATTTTTTAATCCTGAAATTATTTCTTATGATGAGATATTAGAAATTTTCTGGCGGATTCATAATCCGACTACCTTAAATCACCAGGGTAATGATATTGGCTCACAATATCGTTCAGTGATATTTTATCATAATGAAGAACAGAAAAAAGTTGCTGAGATCTCAAAAAGAGATTTACAGGATACCCATATTTGGCAGAATTCTATTGTAACGGAGATTGTACCCTTTCGAAAATTTTATCCAGCAGAAGAGTATCATAGAGACTATTATGAGAATCATCCAGAAAATAGATACTGTCAGCTGGTGGTCAAACCTAAAGTAAAGAAATACGAAGAGACATTTAAAAAGTATGCCAGATAGAAGTTGCAAAAGGAGAGAGTAGATGGAGAAAGAGAAATATTTTAAATCCTATGATTTTTCGACTGCTTTTCTGATACTGGGGATATCGATTGTTTTAGCTGCTTTAATTTTTGGTTTCTTTTTTTATCAAACCAGAAGCAGCCGTAATTTCGTTCAGGTATTAGGAGCAGCTACCCAGGGATTTGAGTCAGATATTGTGAAGTGGAATATTACCCTGGAGGAAAACACTGATCTATTCAATATACGAGATGGTTACCGTAATATTCAGGAAAAAAGAGACCTATTGATTCATATTTTACAAAACAAGGGAATTTTATCAGATGATATCAATATCAATCCTATTTCTACTCAGAAAAGATGGAACCGAGATGGAGAAGTGGTAGGTTATGTCTTAAATCAGTCGCTTTTTACTATCTCTCGAGAAGTAGAGGTTATTGAAGAGTTAGCCTTAAATCCAGATGAACTTTTAAACCAGGATATTTTTTTTCAGGTTTCATCACTGGAATATTTCTACTCTGAGATCGATACTTTAAAAAAGAATTTGCTGGAACTGGCTACCAGGAATGCTCGGGAAAGAGCAGAAATGATTTTAAAGGAAAGTGGTCATAAAGCTGGAAAGATGATTTGGTCTCAGGCAGGTGTGTTTCAGATTGTAGAACCTTATTCTACTGAGGTAGAAAGCTATGGAATGTATAACACTGCCTCTCGCAGAAAAGAAATTAAAGTAACTGTTCATGCACAATTTTTAATACAATAAGAGAACTGAATAATTATGTAAAATTCAACATAATAATCTCCAACAAGGTTATTTATTGTGTTAAAACAGATTTATCAGTATCTATTCAATATGACTTTCCTTTGGATGATGCAGTAAAAGCTGTTTTGATAATTTAACCAGAACTACTGAATTAATTTCTCTATCAGCTTACCAGTTACCTGATTTATTTGATTAAAGAAAATAGTTTAATTGAACCACTCTATTTTCATCAAATAGGTAGTACTCTGAAGAAAAAGCGACGTGGCAGACATATTGCTGTGGAACATCCTGAAGCAGCAAGAATTGTTAAACCTTCAGGATAAGATTAAATAGACAAGATTGACAGAAAAATAAATAATAGATAAGATAATATTAAAAATAATAATTTTAGGAGGTTATTATTATGAAAAAGCAAAAACTCATTATTACACTATTGTTGATTGCTGTTGTTGTCTCTTTTTTAGTTACTTATTCTGTGGCACAAGAAAAAAAGCTCTACATTCCTCTTGTTTCTAAAGGCTTCCAACACCAATTTTGGCTGGCAGTTAAGGCAGGAGCTGAACAGGCAGCTAAGGATTTTAATGTGACAATTACATTTGAGGGACCAGAAAGTGAAGCAATGGTTGATAAACAAATGGATATGCTGCAAGTAGCTATTGATAAAAATCCTGATGCAATATGTTTTGCAGCCGTTGACTCAAAAGCAGCCATTCCTCTGCTGGAGCAGGCGAAAGAAAAAGGAATACCAATAATTGGTTTTGACTCAGGAGTTGACAGTGATATTCCCGTAACAACCGCTGCTACCGATAATATTGCTGCTGCTGCATTGGCAGCTGATAAAATGGCAGAGTTGATTGGCGGTTCGGGCAAAGTAGCAATTATAGCTCATGACCAAACTAGCCGTACCGGTATTGATAGAGTTAAAGGATTTACTGATAGGATTAATGAAAAATATCCGGATGTTATCATAGTTGCCACTCAATATGGCGGCGGAGATCATCTGAGATCAACAGATTTAGCTAAAGCCATAATTCAAGGTAATCCTGATCTCAAAGGCTTCTTTGGTGCTAATGAGGGTTCCATCATTGGTGTTTTAAATGCTGTTCAGGAATTAGGAATGAAGGGGAAACTTGTAGTAATTGGCTATGACTCTGGTCAACAGCAAATCGAAGCTATTAAATCTGGCCTTCAAGCTGGCGCTATTACACAAGATCCTATTGGTATTGGTTACAAAAGCGTGGAAGCTGCAATAAAAGCCATTAAAGGTGAACCATTATCTGAATTCATTAATACCGGATTTCACTGGTATGATAGCACCAATATTGATGATCCTGATATTACTGCACTTCTCTATCAATAGAGATTTATTTTCTCGATAGTATAATGAAATAAAAAATGAGAGGCTGTCCAGAAAGATATGTACAGCCTCTCATTATGTAGTTATCTATTATAATAAAATTGCTCATTAAATATGAGAAACTGCCTTCTTAGAAGTTGGTAGTGGGCATATAAAAGGTTTTACCATAAATATTAGCTGATAGTTTTTTACCTGAAGTCTTAGGAATAAGCCAATCTAACCAGGATAGATTGGTTAAATAATAGATAAGAGGTAGCATCAAAATGAATATAGAAAAAGTTTTGAATAAGAAGTAAATTTAGGATTCTTTTCTTAGAGTCTTCAAGTCATGCGCTATATTTGAGTTTATTTACTATCTACGAAACAAGATTAAAAAGATGGGAATGAACATGGGTGAATTATTGCTTTTGATGGAAGAAATTGATAAATCATTTCCTGGTGTAAATGCGCTTAAAAAATGCCGTTTTGAACTAAAAGCAGGTGAAGTCCATGCTCTAGTTGGAGAGAATGGAGCTGGAAAATCTACCTTAGTAAAGGTATTGGCTGGAGTCTATACAAAGGATGCCGGACGAATTGTTTACAAAGGGAAGGAAGTAGATATTCCAAATCCTAAAGCAGCACAACTTCTCGGAATTAGCATGGTACATCAGGAACTTGATCTCATGCCTCATTTAACTGCAGCTCAAAATATATTCATAGGGCGAGAACCTGTTCGAAGATGGAAAATTATTCTGGATGAAAATTCCTTGAACGAACAAACCGAAAGAATTTTTGATATGATGCATTTAAAACTGGAACCCCGATTAAAAGTTGCCAATATGAGTGTTGCAAATCAACAGATGGTTGAAATCGCTAAAGCTCTTTCCTTCAATTCTGAAGTACTTATTCTTGATGAACCTACTGCTACCTTAGCTCAGGTGGAGATAATAGAACTATTCCGTATTATTCGTCAGCTCAGAGATAGAGGTGTTGGAGTAATATACATTTCTCATAGATTAGAGGAACTCCAAGAGTTAACTGACCGTATTACTGTCATGCGTGATGGTTTATATGTAGATACTGTTCAAACAAAAGATACTAACATTGACCAGATAATAAAATTAATGGTTGGCCGTGTCATTTATGAATCATCTCCCGAATTGCCCAAAGTTCCCAGTAAGGAAACAGTTTTAGAAGTAAAGAACCTGAGTCGAAATGATGTGATTAAAAATGTTAGCTTCAGTTTAAAACAAGGAGAAATATTAGGTTTTGCAGGATTAGTAGGTGCTGGTCGGACAGAAGTAGCCCGTGCCATATTTGGTGCAGATCCTTTTGATACCGGAGAGATTTTAGTAAAAGGCAAGAAGGTTAATATTAAAAGTCCAAGCGATGCAGTAAAAAATGATATTGGCTATTTATCTGAAGATCGAAAACAATTTGGATTATGCCTGGGATTGGATGTAGAAACTAATATTGCTATGGTTATCATAGATAAATTGACCAGCTTTTTGGGATGGATTAAAAATATTGAATTGCGTTCCATCGTTAAACGTATAGTCGATAAGCTTTCTATAAAAACTCCCAGCTTAAATCAGAAGGTCCAGAATCTTTCTGGCGGAAACCAACAAAAATTGGTAGTTGGTAAGTGGCTCGCTAAGGATACCAATATTCTTATCTTTGATGAACCTACACGGGGGATTGATGTAGGAGCAAAAAGTGAGATATATAAGTTGTTAAACGAACTAGCTCAGCAAGGTAAATCAATTATTATGATTTCTTCTGAACTACCGGAAATTCTTCGTATGAGTCATCGTGTAGTAGTAATGTGTGAAGGACGAATTACTGGTGAGTTAAATTATGAGGAAGCAACACAGGAGAATATCATGAAATTAGCTACTCTTCGTAATAGTGAGAAGGTTATTTTAAATAATTAAAACCACGAGGATAAGTTGGTAATATGAAAGATGATACTATAATTAAAGATAGAAATACCCGTTCAGAAGCTATACAAAGATTGATGGCTTTTGGTGCTTTAATTATCATTTTTATTGGTTTCTCTTTTGCTTCTCCTTATTTCTGTACATTTCGTAATATAATTGGAATACTCATTGCTACTGCTGTTAATGGTCTTCTTGCAATTGGTGTTACCTTTATTATTATTTCTGGTGGAATTGACTTATCAGTTGGAACGGTAATGACACTTTCTGCTGTAATGAGTGGTGTATTTATTACTTATTGGGATTTACCTGTTCCTTTGGGAGTTATAGCAGGGATATTGACCGGATGTGTAGCTGGTTCTACTAATGGTATATTAGTATCGAAATTTAATATACCACCATTTGTAGCTACATTGGGTATGTTAAATATGGCCAGAGGATTTTCTCTGGTTATTTCAAAGCTCAGTCCAATTTATTTTGCCCTGGAAAAGTCGGTTAGTAGTATTGCTATGGGCTCCATTCTGGGTACAGTCATTCCAGGATTTGATGTTCCTAATGCTGTTTTAATCTTATTTGGTTCTGCAATTGTAGCCAGTCTTATTCTTTCCAAGACAATTCTGGGCAGATACTGTTATGCAATTGGAAGCAATGAAAAGGCAGTGCGATTATCTGGTGTTAATGTAATTTTCTGGAAGACCATTATTTATACAACCGCAGGTTTGTTTATTGGGATTGCTGGAGTGGTAATAGCCTCTCGGCTTAATTCTGCCCAACCCTCCCTGGGATTGGGTTATGAGTTAGATGCCATTGCCGCAGCAGTTATCGGTGGAACTTCATTAAGGGGTGGAGAGGGCACTATAATGGGGACTATAATAGGCGCATTTATCATTAGCATCCTTACCAATGGCTTACGTATCATGTCAGTTCCACAAGAGTGGCAAATAGTTGTTACTGGTTTTATAGTTATTTTTGCCGTATATCTGGATATTCTTCGTAGGGGTACTCAATTATAAAGGGAAAATCTCTTCTCACCTTTAGTAAGAGAAAGTACACAGTATCTAAATGTTTCTACAAATAATTTAAATAAAAAGTGAAAGCTGACTATTAAGGAAAATGTTGATTTTAATGGAAATCTTATCCTTCATCAAAAAGAGCATTTCCCGGGGAAATAAAAATCTTCCCATAGAACCTATAGTAAAAGAAATTTCCAGATTCTATAATTATAAATGAAATATAAGGTTAAACGTACTGGATGAACTGGAATTGGTAGAAAAGGTATTTAGATAAAAGGCAGAGGGAATGATAAATCCACCTACTCATATAATCGCTATACCAACAATGCGCAAATTGTCTCAAGAAATATGTAAATGCATTAGCAAAGAATACTTTCAGCTATGATTATTTATGCTGGGATGTCTCTACCCCCTTATTCCTGAAGACTTAAAGGAATGGAATGAACTACGTTTTAAATAGGCAAATATATTAGAGAAATTAGGTAAGAAATATAATAATAGAAAATGGATACCGAGTGCTAAATTATTTAAAAATTCAGGGAAATTAATTAATAAGCAGTATAATTATACTATCAAGTAGGAGAGAACAAGATACAGTGAAGCAATAAGGAAGATAACTAATTTAGAAGAAAATGCCTATCAAATTTTCTTGACCGAAAACAGTTAGTGTGGTTAACTATTACCAGTGTGATAAAAAAGGTTTATCTGGAATCTTATTCTAACCAAGATTAATCGGGAATGCTTCTAATCCCGCTGAAGATTAAAAATGAATAATCATATTGGATCACTACAGGAAAAAATTTAAGGTTAAAATAGGAGATCAGACAAAAATGAATAAAATCCTATGTAACATGTTAGCTTTACTTATATTTTTTTCTTTAGGTGGATTTGTTCTCATAGTTTCGGCTCAACAACTGAGTAATGCTTCACAGGAAATAACTGGAATAGAAGGTATTTGGGAAGGCAAACTTCAAGTTCCGGGAGCTGAGCTCAGGATTGTTTACAGGATGACTAAAATTACTGAAAAGGAATTAATTGCTACCATGGATAGTCCTGATCAGGGAGTAACTGGAATACCAGTTGATGAGGTTATTTTTAAAGACCACTCTTTACGCCTGATAGTAAAATCTATAGGCGGATTATTTGAAGGGAAAGTGAGTGAAGATTTTTCAATAATTGAAGGTATCTGGCAACAATCTGGAGCATCCTTCCCCCTTTTGCTTCAACGGATAGAAAAGCCTATAGAAATAAGAAGACCGCAGGAACCGGAAAAACCCTATCCCTATATTGAAGAAGAAGTTAAATATGATAACCAGGAAGCAAAAATAACTCTGGCTGGAACTTTAACCTTACCAGGGGGAGAAGGACCATTTCCGGCAGTTATATTGATTAGCGGATCTGGACCTCAGGATAGAAATGAAGCAATTGCCGGTCATCGTCCCTTTTTAGTGCTGGCTGATTATTTAACTCGTCAAGGTATTGCTGTGCTAAGGTTTGATGATAGGGGAGTGGGAGAATCTACTGGAGACTTTACTCAGGCTACCAGTGAAGATTTCGCCTCTGATGCACTGGCTGGTATAGTCTATCTTAAAACCAGAAAAGAAGTTAATTCGCAACAAATCGGACTCCTTGGTCATAGTGAAGGTGGCTTAATTGCTCCCCTGGTTGCTGTACAATCATCGGATGTTGCTTTTATAGTCTTAATGGCAGGACCGGGATTAATCGGTGAGGAGATTTTATCTTTACAGAGCGCTTTAATTTCCAGAGTAATGGGTGCAAGCGAAGAAGAAATAATTCGGAATCAGCGCTATAATGAAACAATCTATTCACTGATTAAGGAAGAAGAAGATGAGGAGATATTAGTAAAAGAACTTTATCAGATATTTACAGATTACTTTAACGAATTAAGTGAAGAAGAAAAGGATAGAATTGGTGATGCCGAAGTATATTTTAATGCCCAATTGCAAAGCTTATTGTCTCCTTGGTTCAAATATTTCCTTATTTATGATCCTAAACCGGCTTTAAGTAAGGTTAAATGTCCTGTACTGGCCATAAATGGAGGAAACGATTTACAGGTGCCACCGGCTGAAAACCTCAGCGCAATAGAAAAGGCTTTGATAGCTGGAGGTAATAGTGATTTTATGATTAGAGAATTAGCCGGACTTAATCATCTATTTCAGACTGCTGATACCGGATCACCTGATGAATATGCCAGGATTGAGGAGACGATATCACCAGATGTGCTAAAATTAATTAGTGATTGGATTCTGGTACATACCCTTGACGTAGAATAAAACAGCATGTAAATAGTTAATTGAGACTAAATTAGTTAGTATATTCATTTAAAATTAAAAATAAATCCATTTAACGGGAGAGAAACATGAAAGTACTACGCTTAAAATATGAAAAAAATGAAATTTTGGAAAAAAATAAAGCAATTGAAGTTTGCTTCAAATGTTCTACCTGTTCCAAGTTTTGTCCCATTACCCAAAACGTAAAAAAGTATAACCTGGAAAATTCCTTTATAACTCAGCTTTTTGAAGCAGAAAAGCCGGAGGCTTTGAATGATGTCTGGATGTGTTGTGCCTGCGAAAAATGTGTTATCTCCTGTCCACAGGATACTAATCCTACCGAAGCCTTTACCAATTTAAAGGAAAAATCTTACCAAGAAGGTTATGCTCCGGAAATGGTATATCGATTGGTAGACCAGCTTCTGCAGGAAGGGACTGTTTATGGCATCAAATTTACTAATTTAGCCCGCAAGAGAGCAGGATTGAAAGATATGGAGAAAAACGAAAAATCAATGCAGGAAATTAATATATTAGCTGAAAAAACTGGTTTAAAAAAGAAAGAGGATCAAAAATAATGTTAAGCTATCTGTTTTTTAAAGGATGTACTATACCGGCCAGTTTACCAAATGTGGAAAAATTAGCCTTGGATGTTTTACCGGAAATAGGGATTAATTTAATAGAATCAGATGAATTCACCTGTTGTCCTGATCCTATAAGACTACAAGGGGCCAGTCAATATTTCTGGATGGCTTCCGCTGCTAGAAATATCGCCATTGCTGAAGAAAAGAAGCTGGATATTATGACTTTATGCAACGGATGTGAAAATACTTTAGCCATCGTAAATTATAAAATGAAAAGCAATTCTGAACTAAAAAGAAAGGTAAATGAAGCATTAAAAGAAATCGGTAGAGAGTTTCAGGGCACCGTCAAAATAAAACATTTTTTACAGGTCTTAAAAGAAGATATTGGATTAGATAGTCTAAAAAAAATGATTAAGGTTCCTTTGACTGGTCTGAAAGTTGCCGGTCATCCAGGATGCCATCTACTAATGCCCAATGAAATATTAAAATTTGATAATCCTGTGGATCCAGAATTTTATGATAAATTTATTACTGCCCTGGGCGCAACTCCAGTTGATTATCTAACCAAGTCAGATTGCTGTGGTATATCTCTGAGTTTGGCTGGAGATAAAGAAGCTTCCCATCAATGTATTCAAAATAAATTGATTGATGTACAGCTTTCCGGAGCCCAGATTATCAGTACAGCCTGTCCAGCCTGTTTCAATCAATTCGATTTCGGTCAATTTATGCTTTCTCGAGACAATCCTCGATTGAAAGAAAAACCTATCCCTGTATTGTATGCCATTGAACTTTTAGCATTGGCAATGGGTCGTTCTTTTGAAGAAATTGGTTACAATCTCCATCGGGTAAAAATACCAGTTGAGGAAAGGGTATAGGAGGAAAGTATGGAAAAAGTTAAAACTACTTGTGTTTATTGCGGAACTGGTTGTCAATTATGGTTAAAGACCAAAGAGGGAAAAGTAGTAGATACAAAACCGGTTATGCCTCCAGAATTCAATCCAGGAAAAGGCAAATTATGTATTAAGGGTTGGCATGTTCATGAATTTATTAATCATCCAGATCGCTTAACTGATCCTCTAATAAAAAATAAGCATGGGGATTGGCAAAAAGTAAGCTGGAAAGAAGCAATAAGTCATATAACCACCCATTTTAAAAAAATAATGAGTGAAAATTCTGCCAATAGAAGAGCAATAGGATGTCTTAGTTCAGCAAAGTGTACTAATGAAGAAAATTATGTTATGCAAAAATTTACCCGAGCGGTTCTGAAAAATAATAATATTGACCATTGTGCCCGGTTATGTCATTCATCAACAGTAGTTGGTTTGGGAGCAGCTTTTGGTTCAGGTGCTATGACCAACTCTATTGATGAGATTATTGATGCCCAGGTTGTTTTTATTATTGGTTCAAATACCAATGAGCAACATCCCTTAATTGGAGCCAGAATATTGGAGGCATTAAAAAAAGGAGCAAAATTAATCGTTGCCGATCCACGTATCATTCCATTATCTGAATTGGCTGAAGATAACGAGGGAATTGCCTTGAATCATCATCCCGGTACGGATGTAGCTTTATTAAATGGAATAATGAATGTGATTATCCGGGAAAAGCTTTATGATGAGAAGTTCATAACACAAAATTGTGAAAATTTTGATGACTTCCAGGAAGAAATAATGAAAATGACTCCCGAGAAAGCTGCAAATATTACTGGTGTACCCAAAGATAAAATAATAAAGGCTGCTCGCATGATAGGTAATGCTGAAACCACCTATTTGGTCTATTCAATGGGTATTACTCAGCATACCAGTGGAGTTGATAATGTAAAAAGTACAGCAAATTTACAAATGCTCTGTGGCAATGTTGGTAAATGGGCTACTGGAGTAAATCCCCTACGTGGTCAGAACAATGTCCAGGGTGCCTGTGATATGGGTGCTTTGCCTAATGTTTTTACCGGCTACCAGTCGGTAACCGATAAAGTAATTCGTAAAAAGTTTGCATTAGAATGGGGAATGGATGATCAGGGAATGGATGATCAGGTAGGACTGACTGTAGTGGAAATGATTAATACTGCTTATCAGGGAGAATTAAAAATGCTTTATGTAATGGGAGAAAATCCTTTGATGAGCGATCCGGATAGTAACCATGTTCGCGCAGCATTGCAAAAAACATTTTTAATCGTACAGGATATTTTTATGACTCCCACTGCTAAATTAGCTAGAGTGGTTTTACCTGCAGCATCTTTTGCCGAAAAAGAAGGCACTTTTACCAGCACAGAAAGAAGGGTACAGATGGTGCGCAAAGCTATAGAGCCAGTAGGTAATAGTAAGCCAGACTGGCAAATCATTTCACTGCTAGCACAGGAAATGGGTTATTCAGGATTAAACTATCAACATGCCGGGGAAATTTTAGCTGAAATTAATCGTACCACTCCTATATATAGAGGAATTACCTGGGAACGCTTACAGCAGAATGAGTTAGGCTTGCAATGGCCTTGTCCTGATATTTCTCATCCGGGAACTGTGTTTCTACATAAAGATGGAAAGTTTAGTAGAGGAAAAGGATATTTTCATCCCGTACCTTTTAGAGAACCTGCTGAACTTCCTGATAAAGAGTATCCTTTTGTTCTTTCTACCGGAAGAACCTTGTGGCATTTTCACACTGGAACTATGAGCAGAAGGTCAAAGACTTTAAATGAACGAGTACCGGAAGGATATGTGGAAATTTCCCAGGAAGATGCCAAAAAATTACAAATTAATGATAATGAAATGATAAAAGTAGTAACCAGAAGAGGGGAAATTAAAATTAAAGCACGGATTACCCATAAAGTCAGCATTGGATTAATCTTTATTCCCTTTCATTTTGAAGAAGCTGCCGCTAATATCCTGACTAATGCTGCCTTAGATCCGGTGGCAAAGATTCCTGAATTAAAGGTTTGTGCTGCCAGAATTGAAAAAATAACCTAGATAGGGATAGCAGACAAGTGATTATAATAGCAGAGAAAGAAGTGAGGTGAGATGGCGAGTAAGCTAAAAATTATTGGAAATAGCCTGGGAAACGAAAGTAAATCAAAAGGGGTGAGTAAAATATGACTGTAAAAGTAGTGGGGATTGTGGGAAGCCCACGAAAGGGAATGAATACTGATACTTTGGTGACAAAGACACTGGAAGGAGCTCTATCAGTCGGTGCAGAAACAGAAAAAATATACCTCAATGATTTAGAGATTATGCCCTGTCAAGCTTGTATCAAATTTCCTGCCCCTGAATATTGCTTTTACCATGATGGAATGGACAAAATATACCAGGTTCTGGTAAGTGCTGATGCCTTAATTATTGGTGCTCCAGCATATTTTGGCTCTATAAGTGCACAGTTGAAATTGCTCATAGACCGTTCTAATTGCCTGGCAGAGATGATTATCCTGCCAGATGGAAAACTTCAATTTAAATCCAGATTAAAAAAAAGTAAAAAAGGAATCTTTATCTGGGTAGCCAATATATCTACAAATCCTGAACACGCTCTTGTTTCTATGAAAATTTGGAGTAAGTATTTTGCCAATGTTGAGCTGTTAGAAACATTAGTGGTTACCCAATCTGACTTGGGGGAAGGTGCCAGGAAAAGGAAAGAATTGCTTGAACAAACTTTTAATTTAGGGCTATTATTGGGACAATCATAGGTTTTAATCAAAAGACCAATTGAAAAGGATATTAGTGCCAAAACTTTAGTTTTTGATTTTTAAAATTATGGAAATTGAAAAACATATTGCTCATCACAGGAGATAATAATATAATTAAAGAAAACTACACTTAAATACTTCATGTTTTCTACAATGTCAGCCAGTAATGCTTTTTTGGGGAGGGAGAGATTAAACTAATTTTGATTGTCATATTCCATATGGGGAGGCATTTTTAAGCTTAAGGGAAAATACATATTTATGAAGCAAAAAAATGTCGTACTCTTGGGATAAGAAATAGGTACCAAAAAAATATTAAGGAGGATAAAATGTTTAAAATAAATAAGAGAAAGATAGATATCTTGATGATAACTTTATTTTTATTCTTATTTTTACAAAATTCTTGTCTGGCAGCAGTAAATGTACAAGAAGTTATTAATAATATGCAAAAGGCATATGAGAAACAGATGGCAGGTATTAGCGATTATACGGTTGTTCAGAAGCCTATTGGAGGGATAGCTGCCATGGCTGGGGAAACAAAAATATATTATAAAAAAGCCAAGGTAGGTGGGGAGGAAATTTATAAGACTCGTACTGAAACAGAGGTTATGGGAATGTCCATGGTTTCAGTTTATGATGGGAAGTATAACTGGACAACTAACCCGATGACCGGAAAAGTTGAAAGTGAATTAGCAGAGGGGAATCCGGCACAGTTTTGGAAGAATATTGAGGCAGCCAAGACGAAATATTTTGGCGAAGAGATGATCGACGGTGAAAAAGCCTATGTATTGCAGATTGATAATGCTTTACAGGTCATGGGAAGTCAGCAGGCACAAGCGGCAACAATGCAACAGGAAGGGTCACAGGAAGCATCCGGCAAATTATGGATTAGCAGCAAGACCTGGATGCCTTTACGTATGGTGATGATTATAAAAGCCAGTTCAGAAGAAATGGCCATGAATACCACCACGACAAGTGACTTCAAGGATTATCGGCAGGTTGGTTCCATGCTTCATCCTTTTCAGTTAGTTATGAAAAAAATACTGAGATTGATACTTCCGGAATGAGTGCAGAAGATAGAGAAGATGCGGAACAGACCATGCAGATGATGCAATCCATGATGTCAGGAATGGGCTCTTTCAGTATTGAAACTACGGATATCAAGATTAATGTCGGTCTTTCGGATGATCTTTTCGATGGGACTAAATTGAAATAAAATATAGGGGGTTTATCCCCCTTTATTTCTTTCATAAAAGATAGTAAAAATAATACGGGAATTATTTTTTAATCTTTTATTTCATTTATCCACTTCAGAAAAGAGAAAGATGTTCTATTACTGTTCATTTTCCTTATTAAGCAAAGGAGGAAAATGGCTATGATTAGAAGATTGTTTTTGATATTGAGAAAGATTACTTATTTTATATTTTTATTATTTATTATTTTTCCCATGTTAATCAATAGTTTAAGTGCCCTTGCTGATCAAGTAGATGAATCTGAGCCTTTGAATATACCTCTGTACTTACCAGACTGATCCAGAGCGTTTCGGGGACAGTGGTCTGCAGTGGGGCGGTACGATTTACTGTGAAGCCTGCCTGGAAGTATTTGAAGAAAAACAATTCGGAATGAAAGTACGTTCTCTTAAAGGATATGCGAATGGAATCCAGGATTGCTGGGTGAAAATTGATGATCAATATTCATGGATTGAAAACAAGAAATGCCCTGCCTTCACAGGCGTGATCCATGGAGCCATATGGGATAATGTCTATACCTTTAGAGTTTCTATTGATGATTCTGCAGCTCTCACTTTTGATGTCTGTGGTGGTGAAAAAGATCGCCCACAATGCCTCACCCGTCATGAATGGGACCCGGTTAATTTCATGGGTGTACCCATTCATCTGGATGCTTCTGATTCAGAGGTAATATATATTTATGAAGAAGAATCTAGTATCACTGGAACCCAATATAAGGTTATTGCCCGCTGGCAATAAAAGTATAAAATTTATTTGACATTATTGATTATTGATGTATAATTAGATGTCACCTGATAAGTAGGTGCAAATGTTATAGATGGATAGTTTATAACATTGAAGGAACAGCCTTATAAAAAAGGATTGCTCCACAGTAATATATTAAATAGAGAGATTTGGTTACTATCTTGTGATGCGGTGCCTCAAAATTTAATGTTACTGAAAAAATAAAATAAATAAAAAAGGAGGTAAAGGCATGCAAGGTAGTAAACTTTACGTAGGAAATCTAAGCTATTCTGTAACTAATGAGCAACTGGAAGAACTTTTTGCTAATCAGGGTACTGTTAATAGTGTTAACATCATTGAAGGCAAAGGCTTTGGATTTGTAGAAATGTCTTCATCGGAAGAAGCACAATCAGCAATGGATGCTTTGAATAATACCGAATTTGCTGGTCGGCCATTAAAGATTGATGAAGCTAGACCACAAAAACCCAGAAGAGATTTTGGCGATAACCGTGGTAGACGCGATTTCCATGATAACAGAAGACGTTTTTAACTTATAGTTAGAATAGATTGAAAAGTTAAACAGGGGATGGTTCTTTGTTTTAAAAACAAAGAACCATCCCCTGTTTGCTTTGGTGAAAATATTACGATAAAATATATTTAAAAAGGAATATAAGGAAGGAAGTACCATATGAAGCTCATCTATCGAGGAAAAACAAAAGATGTATATATATTAGAAGATGGCAATTATTTATTAAAGTTTAAAGATGATGTAACCGGTGAAAATGGAGTATTTGATCCGGGTGCCAATACCATTGGCTTAACTATAGCGGGTGCCGGAAAAGCTGCCTTAAGATTAACCAGCTTCTTCTTCGAAATACTAAAAAAGAAAGGTATACCCACTCACTATATAGAAGCTAATCTTAAGCAAAATACTATAGTGGTAAAATCAGCAGCAGTATTTGGGAAAGGACTGGAGGTCATCTGTCGGTATAGAGCGGTAGGCAGTTTCTTCCGTCGTTATGGAGAATATATTAAAGAGGGTAGTCCTTTAGATGAACTAATAGAGTTTACCTTGAAAGATGATGCTAGAAATGACCCTTTAATTACAGAAGATACTCTGCAGATGCTGGGAATACTTTCTAAAGAAGAATATAGAATATTAAAAGAACTTACCAGAAAAATTGGGAACATAATAAAGGAGGAATTAGCCAGCAAGGGAATAGAACTATATGATATTAAACTTGAATTTGGCAGAGCAAAGGATAGTATGCAATTAATTTTGATTGACGAAATTTCTGGAGGCAATATGAGGGCTTTTAAAGATGGGAAATATTTAGAACCACTGGAAATGGAAGAATTGTTAACAAATTCTTAATTCAGACATTAAAAATTGAAATCAGTTTTTTTGAGATTTAATAAAGATTATTTTAACCAAATAAATAATTTAACAATTATGTTATATAATATAGAATAAAAGGTATTCCAAGGTCTATAAATAGATGGTAAATATAAAGTCAGATTTATTTGGAACAACTCCAGAAGGAGAAAAAGTAGGAAGGTTTATTATTGAAAACTCTAGTGGAATTACTGCTAATATAATTACTCTGGGGAGTAATCTCATTTCACTTAAGATGCCGGATAGGAAGGGTGATATTAAAGAAATCACCCTGGGATTTGATAATTTGTCACAATATTTAACTAATAACTATTATTTTGGTGCTACTGTTGGTCGTTTTGCCAATCGTATTGCTGGTGGAATTTTCCAGCTGGACGGAGCAAGATACCACCTTGCCTGTAATGAGAAGGGATTAAATCACCTTCATGGCGGTAATAAAGGATTTGATAAAGTAATCTGGCAGGCAGAAGCCATTGAGGAATTTAATTTAGCAGGAGTAAGATTATCCTATCTCAGTCCAGATGGAGAAGAAAGGTACCCTGGAAACCTAGAAGTGGAAGTTCACTATAGCTTAAATGAAGATAATGAATTAAAAATTGAATATTTTGCCCGTACTGATAAACCCACTATAATAAATCTAACCAATCATACTTATTGGAATTTGGCTGGTGCAGGTTCTGGTACAGTTATGAATCATCAGTTAACCATTAAGTCTGATGAATACCTACCGGTTGATAACAATTTAATTCCAACCGGAGAAATCAAGAGTGTCCATGGCACACCCCTGGACTTTACTAAGACAAAATTAATTGGTAGAGATTTTATGGAACTTCAGGGTGGTTATGATCATTGTTTTGTATTAAAATCATTAAACCATCAACTAAAGCTGGCTGCAATACTTCATGAACCAGAAAGCGGACGAACTATGAAAATCTCAACTACCAAACCAGGAATTCAATTTTATTCCGGGAATATGCTGGAAGATATCAGGGGTGCCGAAGGAGTATTATTTAATAAATATGGCGGTTTATGCCTGGAAACAGAATATTTCCCCAATGCAATAAATGAACCTGGCTTTATCTCCCCAATTTTATATCCCGAGAATGTATACCACCATATCACCACTTACCATTTTTCAATCCAATAAAAATATGTTGAAATAATAAACTAACAAAATTCCTTTCCATTATTATGTAAAAAATTAATGTTCAGATAGAAAATTATTATTTTTTTATTGGAATATTTTAAAAAGTATTGACAACACTATAAAAGAAAATTATAATAGTTGTACGGTTGTCCGTATATGTTTACTTAAATAAAATGTTTATTACCTACAGAAGATAGTCCTTAGTAATTATCTATCTTTACTTTAAAAATTTTAATATATTTATTTCTTAAACCATCTTACCAATAAAAGCAATCAAATAAATTTTTATCACAGTTTCTACCCAAACGATATTTCTGGGAAGTAGTCAAGCCAAGAAGAAAATATTGATAATGACAAAGCCCTTACAAAAAAAATCCTGGATTAAAATGCAAATTTATAAATAACAAATAGATAAACAGCCTTTCAGAAAATTCGCTCTTTAAAAATATATATTTGGAAGAAAAGATTTCACAAAGCGAATCCTATCTTTGTTTCCTGTTCTGGCAGTATTTAAGGTAACCAATAGTGAGGGATTATCACCCGACTGTCTTCTACATTAACCGGACTGGTTCCTTCTATGATGGGTAATTCAGATAAAGCGTTTTTCTATTCCATTCTTCTTGAATAGGCATCTAACAGAAATCTTGAGGTTGTTCTCTTTCACCTTGCTTGACCGGGATATTTATATGATCAAAGGCGTGATAAGCACCCTTAATTTAACCCAACCTAATGAACTGATCAACCAGAGCATTTCTCACCTTCTAAAAAAAATCATTACCCGTATCAGCTGAAAAAGCCGAAGATTATAGTCAGATCAGGATAATCCTTAATTCCCTTACCAAATCAGAAAAATAGGAGATATTTTTCATGTTTTTGTAGATCAAGGTTTTCAGCAGAGCTTTATAACCCACAGGAGGTCTAATGGTATTAGTATATAATCTCTCAAATGATGAGGTATCCAGAAAGGAAAATAGAATCTTATGTTTCTCTAATGATTTCTGAGTTTTATGGAAGCAGAAATCATAATGATAGGAGGTGAAAGTGATAGTAAAAATGTAGATGAATTGCTTTTAAAAGAAAAATAAATATAAATAGAAGGAGAGAAAAAAATGAAACGTTTTCTGATATTAGCAACATTTATAGTTTTCTTGGTTTGCTTGACAAGTAGTGGTGTTTTTTGCCAGAGTGGAGAAGTTACAAAATTAACATTCTGGACATTCCAGGAGAGTCATAAAAGGTTTTTAGAAGATGCTGTTGAAACCTGGAACAAAGAAAATCTGGATAGACAGCTCAAGCTGGAGGGTACTGTGTATCCATATGAAGATATGCATAACAATCTCCTGATCGCCTTACAATCAGGAATAGGAGCTCCTGATCTTGCAGATATTGAAATAAGCATGTATGCTAATTATCTAAAAGGAACCAAACCTGCTCTAGTACCTTTAAATGATATCATCGAACCCCTGGAAGACAAATTGATTATGGGAAGATTTGAAAGTTATGCCAAAGATGGGATATATTATGGCATTGATTATCATGTTGGCGCAACAGTTATGTATTACAATACTGAAATACTTGATAAGGCAGGGGTCAATGTTGAAGATATTAAAACAATTGCAGATTATGAAGAAGCTGGGAAAAAAGTGGTAGAAGAAACAGGTATACCTTTTACTGTAGTAGAGGTTACCGAACACTGGACCCTTTATCAGGAAATAATCAAAGCTGGTTCTGATATATTTAGTTCAGACGGAGAGGTTATTCTTGATAATCCAACAAATATTGATATCTTACAAACCCTGTCAGATTGGGTAAATGTAGATAAAATTGCAGTTTCCTGTCCGGGTGGATATACACACTCTGAAGAATTCTGGGCTTTTATGAATAATAGTGGAGCAGCATCAGTTCAAATGCCATTTTGGTATTTAAATAGGTTTACTGATTACATGCCTGATTTGAAAGGGAAAATACTTGTTGCACCTGCACCTGCCTGGACAGAAGGAGGAACAAGGTCTGCAGGTATGGGCGGAACCGGTACTTCTATTACCAATCAATGCAAACACCAGGAATTAGCGAAAGAATTTTTAGCGGCTGCAAAATTATCTGAAGAAGGTACTATCAAGACCTATACAGTACTTGGATTTGATCCATTGAGATGGGATGTTTGGGATGCTCCAGAAATGTCCGAGCCAAATGTATTTACAGATTACTTTGTAAATGGGATTGATCTTTTCGATGTGCTTTTAGAGGTTAGGGATGAAATTAATCCAACTGTAATTACTGAAATTTATCCAGCTGCAATTAATTTACTTAAATCAGAGGCTTCCTATAGGACAATTGCCCAACAGACTGCAACCCCTGAAGAAGTATTAAAACAAATTGCGGATGAACTACGTGCTATGCAATAAAAGAACAGTTAAATCTCTAACAATTTTGACTGTTGCCTTTTATGTGCAGGGATGTTTATAACCCTGCACATAAAAGGAGTTCATGATTTTTAATTCTATGAACGTCTGGTGGTTTAAATGCATATGATTAAGAAAACCCATAATACCATAAATTCTTTAACAGTAATTCCTTATATTTTTGTTTTACCTTTTATAATTACCTTTTTATTATTTTTTTTATATCCAATTATTTCTGCTATAATCATGAGTTTTCAGGATATAGCAGGATTTAGAGATGTAACCTTCGTCGGATTTAAAAATTACAGGAATTTATTGAATCCTCATTATTACAATGCTTTAAGAGTAAGTTTCACCTATACATTTCTTACAATAGCTATATTAATTCCTCTTCCATTAGTTTTGGCAGTATTATTAAATAATAAAAATTTACCGGGACGTAATATGTTCAGGTCAACATTGTTCATGCCTGCTCTAACTTCAGTAATAGTAGGTGGCATGTTTTTCAGGTTTGCTTTTGGTACTCAGCCCACTGCATTATTTAATAATATTATTGGCTGGTTTGGATTGGAGCCAGCAGTTTGGTTGCAGGGAAAATGGACTGGTATGCTGGCAATGGTTGTCTTATGTGTGTGGAGATGGACTGGGGTTAATATAATATACTTTCTAGCTGGTCTTCAGGGAATTCCTAACGAATTGTATGAATCAGCAGATATTGATGGAGCAAATGGTTTACAGAAATTTTTTCATATAACTGTACCGTCATTGAAACCGGTTATTATTTTTGTCACCACAATCAGTGTATTCGGTGGATTTTCTATGTTTGCAGAAAGCTTTGCTTACTGGACTTCCAGGTCTCCGGGAGATATTGGTTTAACCCTGGTAGCTTATATCTATCAAACTGGATTTAATTATAATAATTTTGGTTTTGCCTCAGCTATTGGCATTACCTTGCTCATAATCATTATGACAGTTAATCTTATTCAGTTAAAGATATTTGGATTTTTTAAAGAGAGCTAGAATAATGGAATATAAATATCAGAATAGGACAAGGCAAAATAAAACTGGATTTTACCTATCATTGGCAGTATTAGTTTTTATTTGCTTACTTTATCTAGCTCCATTTTTTTTCATGGTAATTACTTCATTTAAGCCAGGTCAGGAAATGCTCCGAAAAGGGCTTACCTTAGAAATAGATTTTGATATCATGACTTTAAATAATTATAGGATATTATTTTTTGAAGATAATAGATATCTAAGCTGGTTTAAAAACAGCCTGATTATTACGGCGATTTATACCTCATTTTCAGTATTTTTTTCATCTTTGGTTGGTTACGGACTTGCTGTTTATAAGTTTCGAGGGAGAAGATTTCTTTTTTTGCTGGTATTGCTGGTGATGATGGTTCCGTTAGAAATATTATTACTTCCGCTATATAGATTGATGATTGAATTGAAACTGATGAATACCTATCTGGGTGTTGTTTTACCATTTGCAGTTTCACCATTTGCGATTTTCTTTTTCAGGCAGTATGCTATGGGAATTCCAAGAGATTTAATAGAGGCTGCTCGGGTTGACGGTTGTGGTGAATTCAGGATATTTTTTAAAATAGTTGTTCCACTAATGAAACCAGCTTTCGGTGCAATGACTATACTAATGGCTTTAACAAGCTGGAATACTTTTGTATGGCCTTTGGTTGTGTTAAGGTCTTCTGATAAACTGACTTTACCGATTGGTCTTATGTCGCTTCTTACTCCCTATGGAAATTCTTATGATATGATTATGCCCGGTGCAGTTATTTCGGTAATCCCAGTTGCTGTGCTCTTTTTTATGAATCAAAAGGCATTTATTGAAGGTTTGACAGCTGGGGGCGTTAAACAGTAATTATATGGCATGTTCTCTCCCAAGATAGGTATAATTATAATAATTATAATAATTTATCTAAAATGAAAATGTTCAGATTTTTATTGATATCAATATTATTGGTCTCGCTTGTGTTTACTGAATTTCTCTATTGTGCACAATTTGATTCTAGAGAATATCAGAAAGGAGAGAATCCTGCTTTGAAAAATGTTGAGTATAAGAATCCAATAATCAAACAGCGTGCAGATCCGTGGATTTATAAACATTCAGATAGTTACTATTATTTTACTGCTTCTGTCCCGGAATATGATCGCATAGAAATAAGAAGGGCAAAAACTATACAGGATATTGGTTTAGTAGATGGAGCAACAATCTGGAGGAAGCATAATTCTGGAGAAATGTCGGTCCATATCTGGGCTCCAGAAATCCATTACATTGAAGGAAAATGGTTTATATACTTTGCTGCCGGGGGATTTGAAGGAGATATATGGGGAATTCGACCATATGTATTGGAGTGTGCTGATGAAAACCCGGTGACTGGCAATTGGCAGGAAAAGGGTATGATGAAAAAGTCAGCAGAGGACGACTTCTCTTTTTCCAATTTTTCTTTAGATGCAACAACCTTTGTACATGACGGGATGAGGTATTTTGTATGGGCACAAAAAACACATGAGTTACACAATCCCTCCAATTTATATATTGCGGAGATGGAAAATCCATGGACTATCAAAAGCAAACCGGTAATGATTGCTACCCCGGAATATAGCTGGGAGAAAATAGGATTTTGGGTTAATGAAGGACCTGCTATAATAAAGAGAAACAATAAAATATTTATTAGCTACTCTGCTAGTGCAACTGATTCAAATTATTGTATAGGGATTATAACTGCTTCTGATAAGGCAAATCTATTAAATTCGAACTCATGGAATAAATCTCCCGAACCAGCCTTTAAGACTAACGAGGAAAATGGTCAGTATGGACCAGGACATAATAGTTTTACTATTTCGGAAGACAATAGTAAAGATGTGTTAGTATATCATGCCAGAAACTATAAGTATATAGTTGGAGATCCTCTTTATGATCCAAATCGACACACCCGTGCCCAGGTATTTAATTGGAATGAAGATGGGACTCCAAATTTTGGATTCCCGGTCCCAGATTAACAATAGGAGGGTTTTTAGGCTTAATAATGAAGGAAGCTAAGTGTGTAATTGACAAAGAATACAAAATTGCTGAGCTCGATAATCGAATATATGGCTCCTTTATTAAACATTTGGGACGGGCAATTTATGGTGGCATATATGAACCAGATCACCCCAAAGCTGATGAACTTGGTTTTCGTAAAGATGTAATAGATTTGGTAAAAGAATTGAAGGTACCCATTATCAGGTATCCAGGTGGAAACTTTGTGTCAGGGTACAATTGGGAGGATGGTATTGGACCCAAGAATGAAAGAAAGAGGAAATTAGAACTTGCCTGGAGAACTATTGAAACCAATCAAGTAGGAATCAACGAGTTTGTAGAATGGTCAAAAAGAGTCAACTCAGAAATAATACTGGCAGTTAATTTGGGCACAAGAGGGGTTGATGAAGCCAGAAATTTAATTGAGTACTGTAATCACCCAGGTGGAACTTATTATAGTGATTTGCGAGTAAGAGATGGTTATCGAGAACCTCATGGAATAAAGACCTGGTGTTTGGGCAATGAAATGGATGGCCTCTGGCAAATTGGCCACAAGACTGCAGAAGAATATGGTCGTTTAGCATGTGAAACTGCTAAGGTAATAAAGTTGGTTGACCCTACCATCAAATTAGTAGCCTGTGGGAGTTCCCATAAATTTATGGATACCTATCCAAAATGGGAATCTACTGTACTGGAACATACCTATGAAAATGTAGATTATATTTCTCTCCATAGTTATTATGGAAATCCTGAAAACGATACCCCTAACTATTTAGCAAAATCACTTGATATGGATGCATTTATTAAATCGATAATTGCAACCTGTGATTACATTAAAGCTAAGAAAAGAAGTAATAAAATTATTAATCTTTCTTTTGATGAGTGGAATGTCTGGTACCATTCCAGAGAGCAGGATAAAAAAATAACACCCTGGTCTATTGCTCCTCCGCAATTAGAAGATATTTACAACATAGAAGATGCCTTACTTGTGGGAAGCTTATTGATTACCCTATTAAAAAATTCAGATAGAGTAAAAATAGCCTGCCTGGCACAACTGGTTAATGTCATTGCCCCGATTATGACTGAAAATAACGGAATGGCCTGGCGGCAGACAATTTTTTATCCATATCTGCATACCTCACTTTATGGTAGGGGAATAGTATTGAATCCTCTCCTGGAAACTCCTAGATATGATAGCAGAGATTTTTCCGATGTGCCTATTTTAGATACCGTTGCTGTTTTGAGTGACAACAAAAATGAAATAGCAATATTTGCTGTGAACAAGGATATGAAGGAAAACATGATCGCTAATTATCATATAAAAGGTTTTGGAGAATTTAGGATTATTGAACATATTGTTTATCAGAATGATGATATAAAAGAAGTAAACTCAAAAGATTACCCATTTAGAGTTATACCTGAAATAAAGAACGATTCTGTTATAGAAGAAGGAATTCTGAAGGCTTTATTGCCAAGACTGTCATGGAATGTAATCAGAATTTCAATCGGACAATAGTTTAATCAGAAAATATCTGCTCAAGATGTGGGTAATTTTACTGGGAAAGGAGGTGAAAAGCTTATCTAATAGAGTGCTTATTAAAGCAAGATGAAAATTTGTTTTGTTGCAAAAAATATTTTATATAAGAAGGAGAAAAAAATGTTAAGGAAAATTTACTTTTTAGTATTACTGGTGTTGGTTAGTGCAGTTTTTTTAAACTTACCTGTAATAGCACAACAAACTGAGGGAACTATAGTGATTTACTTTTTCCCGGGTGGTTCCCCAGGATGCACCTTTGGCACTGTTGTTTACAACGGTGCGGTAGCAGCTGCTGAAATATTAGGGGATAAGGTGGAAATAAGATATGTGTGGTCTGACTGGAGTCCAGAAAAGATGGTAGACCAATTTCAACAGGCTGTAGCAGCTAATCCTGATGGAATTGCTATTATGGGACATCCTGGAGATGAAGCCTATCGACCATTTGTGGAAGAAGCACAGAAGCAGGGAATTATTGTTACTAGCCAGAACACTACCTTACCTGAACTAGAGAAAGCCTATGCTGCAAATGGATTTGGATATGTGGGTCAGGAACTTTATGAATCTGGATATACTCTCGGTACAGGCACCATTCCAAGGGCTGGCTTAAAAGAAGGGGATAGGGCACTTGTTTGGGGTTTATTATCACAACCAACCCGAGGATTGAGGACCAAAGGCGTTATTGATGCTTTCGAAGAGATAGGAGTGAAGGTTGATTATATAGAAATCTCAGCTGAGGTGGATAAAGATGCTGCTACTGGTATACCGGTAATTGCCGGTTATTTACAGGCTAATCCCGATTGTAAAGTAGTAGTAACTGACCATGGGAATTTAACCTCTTCACAACGGGTTTATTTTGAGACAGCCGGCTTAGGCCCTGATGATATTTTTGGAGCTGGCTTCGACTTATCCGCGCCAGTGGTAGAAAGCATAAAAACCGGTTATACTGATTTAGTATTAGATCAACAACCATTCTTACAGGGCTTTCTGCCAGTTATGCAAATCTATTTAACTAAGATGTATGGCTTCTCAGGACTGCATATTGATACTGGTGGTGGCCTAATCAGTAAGGACAACATTGATATAGTAGCTCCATTAGCTGATAAAGGAATAAGGTAACTAATTTTAGATAATATCTTGCAGGAAGAAGGAAGATCTTCCTGCAAGATAACAAATAGGATAACTCTATCGGGTCAAAGGAAGGAGTGGCAAACAAATGGAAAAATTACTTGAAATGAAAAATATTTATAAATCTTTTGATGGAGTTGTTGCTCTAAAAGGTATTGATTTTAAGGTTGGCTATAATGAAGTAGTAGGCCTTTTGGGGGACAATGGTGCAGGAAAATCAACCTTAATTAAAATTATTTCTGGAGTACACTCTTTTGATAAAGGTGAGATGTATATTAAGGGGATAAAAATTAATCCCAGAAGGTATTCAGTGAAAATTGCTCACAGTCTGGGTGTGGAGACTGTATATCAGGAAAAAGCGTTAGCTGAAAAACAGACCTTATGGAGAAACATTTTTATTGGCAGGCAAATTACCAATAAATTAGGCTTTATTGATATAAGAAAAGAAAAAGAAGAGACAAATAAAATAATGCGTGTTTTTATGGGTTTTAGGGGTATAGGAGCTGATGCTGATTCAGCTATAAGAACTTTATCTGGTGGTGAAAGAGAAGGAGTTGCAATCTCCAGAGCAATGTACTTTGAGGCAGATCTTGTTATTCTTGATGAACCAACTATGGCTTTATCATTGCAAGAAGTAAACAAAGTCCTGAAGTTTATTCAGGATATAAAGAATAAAGGAAAATCCTGTATTTATATATCTCATAATATTGCCAATATTTATCCTGTTTCAGACCGCTTTGTGTTAATTGATAGGGGGAAAATTGTTGGTACTTATCAACGTAAAGAAATATCTTTGCATGAATTAAGTGAGGAAATGATTAGACATACTGAACAGGGTAAACCTGTCAGCCAGAGTGGAAGGAAATTGTAAGATGAACAATTTATATAATAATTCCAAAGCAAAGAGTACTACCAGGTATAAGTCACAGATAGCTTTAATAATAATGGCTATCAGTATTTTTGGTTTATTTATGATTACCAGTCCCGAGGTTTTCTTAAAAGGTAGGATATATCAAGCTTTCTTATCTACAGTTCCTATAATGGGTTTTATGGCTCTTGGTTTAACATTTGTTCTGGCTATGGGCGAGATTGACCTCTCCTTTCCTTCTGTCATGGCTCTTTCCGGATATATTTTTGCTGTCACATTTGAGGCTACTAATAGTGTTATTTTAGCCTTTCTAGTTGGTCTTTTATCAGGAGCAATAGTAGGATTTATTAACGGTTCATTAATTACCTTGATAGGCATTCCTTCTATTGTAGCTACCCTGGGAATGCAGTTTTTAATTAGAGGTTTTAGTAATATCATCTCTAGTGGTTTAGCTAAAAGAGTTGCTCTGGATACTACTTCTTCCTATAAAATATTTGCAGAGAGGTTATGGGTTATACCAGTCCAGGCAATTTGGCTTTTGGGATTAGCAATATTTTTCTATTTTTTGCTTTTAAGGCATAAATTTGGTGAACAGGCATTATTTATAGGAGATAACCAGGAAGCTGCCAGGATGATGGGAGTAAATGTTAACAGAATGAAGACCATGGTATTTATCTTAATGTCAGTTGTGGCCTCATTTGCCGGAATAGTCAGCTGTTATCGGATGAGAACCTGGTGGCCTACCATGGGAGAAGGATACTTAATGATGGTAATGGCTGCTGTTTTTGTTGGCGGTACTTCTATGTTTGGCGGTGAAGCAAGTATTGAGGGTACTTTTATTGGGGCTTTTATTATTGGTTCACTGGAAGCAGGAATTGTTGCGGCAGGATTATCTGGTTTCTGGACACAATTTGTTTGCGGTATTTTAATTATAGTATCAATTATTATTCATACCCTGTCAAAGAGAAGAAAAGGGAGTTAAAAGTATTGTGGTTTTGAGAATTTATTTTTTCAGATGAATTTACTCTAAGGTGTAAACAGTTTTCGAAAATACTACAAATAAAATATATTAAGGAGGACGATAATGGTTAATTTTTCTGAAGTTAAATTAGCGGTGGTTGCAGTAAGTCGTGATTGTTTCCCCATTGAACTCAGTCGCAATAGAAAAAATTTGCTCCTAAAAGCATGCCAAAATAAAAATATAAGCATTACCGGTATTGAAAAAGCGGTAGAGAACGAAAGGGATGTCCTGGCTGTTTTAACTGAATTAAAAGAGAAAAATATTAATGCATTGGTAATTTATCTTGGCAATTTCGGACCTGAGGGGCCAGAAACAATGCTGGCTCAGAAATTTGCAAAACCTGTTATGTTTGTTGCAGCAGCAGAAGAGACTGGAGAGAATTTGATAGGAGGTCGTGGTGATGCCTTTTGTGGTATGTTAAGTGCCTCTTACAATATGGGACTCAGAGAAATATATCTATATGTTCCTGAGTATCCTGTTGGTTTAGCTAGTGATGTTGCTGATATGATTTCAGACTTTGAAAATATTGCTCGAATAATCCTTAGCCTAAAAAAACTAAAAATAATTAGTTTTGGTCCCAGGCCTTATGATTTTTTAGCTTGTAATGCACCCATAAAACCTCTCTATAAGTTAGGAATAGAGGTAATGGAAAATTCAGAATTAGATCTTTTTGAGGCTTTTAATAAGCACAAAGATGATTCTAGGATACCTGCAATTATTCAGGAAATGGAAGAGGAATTAAATAAAGGGAATAAATATCCCGAATTGCTTTTTAAATTAGCACAGTATGAACTTACTTTAAAAGATTGGCTGGAGCATAATATTGGTGCATCTAAATTTGTGGCATTTGCCAATAAGTGCTGGCCAGCTTTCCAGACCCAATTTGGATTCGTGCCCTGTTATGTTAATTCTCGGTTTGCTTCCAGAGGAATACCAATAGCTTGTGAGACTGATATATATGGTGCCTTAAGTGAATATATCATTACTGTTGCTACTAAGTTACCGCCAGCTTTATTAGATATAAATAATACTGTACCTAAAGATATTTATGAAGAAAATAAGGATCAAGTAAAAGACTACAGATTAAATGATTTATTTATGGGATTTCACTGTGGCAATGCCCCTTCTTGTTTTTTAAAGGATGCTGAATTAAAATATCAATTAATAATGCACAGGTTACTGGAGAAGGATAAAGAGCCTGATATAACCAGGGGGACTCTGGAAGGAACAATAAGACCAGGAAGAATTACTCTCTTTAGATTACAGGGGACTGCCAGTTGTGAACTAAAAAGTTACCTAGCTGAAGGAGAAGTTCTGGACATAAATCCAAAATCTTTTGGTTGCATTGCTGTATTTGCGGTAAAAGAGATGGCTAGATTTTATCGACATATACTTATTGAAAAAAGATTTCCTCATCATACTGCAGTAGCATTCAAGCATACTGGTAAAATTTTATTTGAAGCTATGAAGATGTTGCAAATTGAGGATATTTCTTATAATCAGCCTGAATATCTACTTTATAAAAAAGAAAATCCATTTAGATAAATATGCTATGAAGGTACTGTTTAAGTTAACCTTAATTCGTGTTGAGTAGTGGAGTAGTACACTTATGGAGAGAAATGATCAATTTATACCAAAATATTATCAACTAAAAGAATATCTAAAGGATATGATTCAAAGTGGAGGCGTTTTACCCAAACAAAAATTACCTTCCGAAAGTGAACTTATCCGGCAATTTAAGATAAGCAGGCACACCGTACGCCATGCTTTTAGTGAACTGGAAAATGAAGGATTGATATATAAAGAACAGGGTAAAGGTACTTTTTGTGCTTATCGGGGGAGCAAGAAAGAGAGAAGAATAGCGGTGTTAACTACCTATATTTCCAATTATATTTTTCCATACATCATCAGGGGTATTGAAGAAATCCTATGTGAATCAGGGTTTTCCTTCAGTATAGCCAGTACGGGTAATGATAAACAAAGGGAAGAAGAATGCATGAAGAGATTATTGGAACAGGATATCTCAGGATTGATTGTGGAACCAACGAAAAGTGCTAGACCTAATGTAAATTTGAAGTACTTTCAGGAGCTGGAGCAACGTGGTGTACCATGCATCTTTCTGCATGCAACTTACCCTGATCTTGATTCTGCTTATATAATAATGGATGATGAAAAAGGCGGTTATCTTGCCACTAAATATTTATTAGAATTAGGCCATAGGAATATTGCCGGTATATTTCTCTCTGATGATTTACAGGGAGTAAGAAGACAGAGGGGATTCCTATCTGCTTTAAAGGAATATAATATTTCTATTAATAATGAGTATTTAGGTAACTATAATACTGAACAGTTGTTTTCTTATCCCTTCCACTTTTCCATGAATTTATTGAGAAAAAAGAACCGTCCTACCGCTATCGTATGCTATAATGATCAGATAACTATTCAGGTTATTGAAGCTATACGCCGTAGTAACCTGAAAATACCTGTTGATATTTCGGTAGTGGGATATGACAATTCAAATTTGGCGGTAGCAACTGAAGTTAAATTAACCACCATAAACCACCCAAAAGATGAGATGGGTAAACGAGTTGCACGTATGATTGTAGATATGATTGAAGGCAAAGAGGATAAACCATCATTTATCTATCAGCCTGAACTTATAATCAGAAGTTCATGTGCTTCGGTTTCACCAGAGCTGAGCAGAACTAAATAAATTAAATTGAAGAGAATTGCACATATGTAATTTCTAATCTGGAGTAATCAAAAATAGAAATTTTATTTGGAAAAGAATAATCTATATGCTGGGGAGGGAGATGAATAAAATATGCTGGAAAGTTTAAAAAAAGCAGTATATGAAGCTCATATCAATCTATGGGATAACAAATTGGTGATGTGGACTTCCGGAAATGTAAGTGCGCGAGATTCAGAAACTGATTTTGTTGTTATTAAACCCAGTGGAGTATCTTATAAAGACTTATCACCTTCCAATTTAGTAGTAGTTGATTTAAACGGTAATATCATTGAAGGATCCTTGAAACCCTCAGTAGATTTGGCTACCCATCTTTATGTATATAAACATATGCCTGAGGTAAATTCAGTAATCCATACTCATTCTACTTATGCCAGTGCCTTTGCAACTGTTGGTATGGAAATCCCTGTCTATCTTACTGCTATGGCTGATTTTTTTGGAGGCAAGATACCACTCGGTGAACTGGTATTAATTGGAGAAGAAGAGATTGGTAAAGAAATTATAAACAAAATAGGAAATTCCAAAGCCATAATTATGAAAAATCACGGTCCGTTTACTATTGGGAAAGATATTAAAGAATCCTTGCAGGCAGCTATCTTTTTAGAAGAAGCGGCCAAAGTTATAATTATGGCTAAAATTCTGGGAGAACCACAAATTATTCCAGGAGATATAGTGAAAACACTTCATAAAAATTATACAGAAAAATATGGACAGAAAAGGAGATAAAAGATGTCAAGCCAGTTTCTGTTGGGAACTGATATTGGTACACAGGGTACTAAAACAGTAATGGTGAATCCTGATGGCCAGATAATTTCATCAGCATTTTCAGAGTACGATGTCCTCAAACCGAAACCGACCTGGGCTGAGCAATGGCCTGATGTATGGGTAAAGGCAACCTTTGAGACTATAAGTAAGACTTTAGAGAAGTCCAGAGTAAAACCAGCCGGGATTGCCGGGATTGCCTTGAGTGGATTATACGGTGGTTCTGGTATACCGGTTAATGAGGCGATAGAGCCTATAAGACCCTGTCTTATCTGGATGGATCGACGTGCAACTGAAGAAGTTCAGTGGGTAAAGGATAATGTGGATAAAAACAAAATCTTTAATATCACCGGAAATTATGTCGATTCCTATTATGGATTTACTAAGATGATGTGGATTAGGAATAATGAGCCAGATAACTGGAAAAAAATCTTTCAATTTATAACTCCCAAGGATTATGTCATATATAAATTGACTGGAGAGAATATTATAGATTTTTCTTCAGCAGGAAATATTGGTGGGATATTTGATATAAAAAAGAGAATCTGGTCTGAGGAAATGTGTAATATACTTGGTATTCCCAAGTCAATGTTGCCCCAACAGATAGTAAAATCTGCTGATATTATTGGCAAAGTTTCCCGAGGAGCTTCGCAGTTATGTGGTTTACTAGAAGGAACACCGGTAATTGCTGGTGGAATAGATGCGCCGGTAGCTTCTTTAAGTGCTGGAGTCCTTGAAGAAAAAAGCCATGTAGCTATGGCTGGTACTTCCATATGCTGGGGAGTGGTACATAAAGGACAGCACCTATCTCCAAAATTAGTTAGTTTTCCCTATGTAGCTTATGACGATGAGATGATTTATACTTTTGGGGGAGCTGCAACCGCCGGAGGTATTGTCAGATGGTTTCGGGATCAATTCGGAGAAAAGGAGATGTCTGCCGAAAAAGAATTGAATATCTCAGCATATCAGCTTATGGATAAAGAAGCTGAGAAAATTACTCCCGGTTCAGAAGGGCTCTTATTATTACCATATTTTATGGGTGAGCGTTCACCCATCTGGGACCCTGATGCTAAAGGAACTATAATTGGTTTAACCTTATATCATACCAGGAACCATATCTACCGTGCAATTCTGGAAGGAGTTGCCCTTTCTTTAAGACATAACATTGAAGCTGGTTTAGAAAGTGGATTAGAGCTGGCAGAGGATTGCATAATGGTCGGTGGGGCTACTAAATCACCTCTTTGGCTTAAGATGTTTTCAGATGTAACCGGATTTCCTATTAAAACTCTCAAGCAAGATGTAGAGGCACCCTATGGAGATGCCTTGCTAGCTGGAGTTGGTACAGGGGTTTTAAACTCTTATCAGAAGATAAAAGATTGGGTACAGTTCAATAATCTCATATATCCTGATGAGAAGGTGAAAAAGATTTATGACCAGTATTTTGTAGAATATAAAAAAGCGTACGAAGTTCTAAAGGATACTATGAAAAGATTAAGTCGAATATAATAATATTTATTTAACCATTTAAAAGATGATTAAGGTTATTCCTTATCAGGGTATCAGGTTAAGCGTTTCAAGCTAAAATTAATATGATTATAATAACGTTTATTATTTAAACTGAAAAAAACTGACTACTGAAAACCTATAAAATTTATCATTTTCAGTTATACTTGAAATATATATTAACAGTAAATTTATGATAGGGGTAAGTTTATTTATAGAAGGGATGCTGGTATGGAAAAAACATTGGTTTTAATCAAACCTGAGGCTATAAAAAGAGCTCAGGTGGGTGAGATTATATCTCGATTGGAAAGAGTAGGTTTAAATTTAGAGAAAATGAAAATAATACAGCCTGCTAGGGAAATAATAGAAAAGCATTATCCAGATAAGCAAGACTGGATTAGAAATGTGGGGAGCAAAACCATAGATACTTATAAGAAATATAATTTAGATTTAAGGAAAGATCTGGGTACCAAAGATGCCCTGGAAATTGGTCAAATAATAAGAGAATGGTTAATTCAGCATTTAACTGCTAGTCCTGTGGTAGCCCTTATCTTAAGCGGTAACCATGCAGTTGAGGTAACCAGAAAAATTGTAGGAGGCACAGTTCCTCTTTTTGCGGAATTGGGATCTATCAGGGGTGATTTTTCTGCAGATTCTCCCGATTGCTCTACACCAGAAAAAAGGGTCTTATACAATTTAGTCCATGCCTCTGAATCAGTAGAAGAAGCAAGACGGGAAATTACTCTCTGGTTCGGAGATGATTAGAACAGAAGTTAACTGTCTATTATTGATAAAGGAGTTTGAACATGATTGATTTAACCATAAATGAAGAACAACTGAGAAGAACAATTAAAAGAGCTAAGGAAAAGAATATTATTATTCCCACTTTTAAGCAGATGAAAAATCCAGAGCTTATTCCTGAAGGTATCATAGAAAAACTAAAAAAGGTTGCTTTATGGGATATTGACTCTTACAATTTATTTCGCATTACCTGGAAGAATCAACCGGTAAAAGTTGGTGGACTTTTTGGTGGTGTCAATGTTTTAGAATTACCATCACAATTAACCGGTATTCCAGCGCGGATAATTGGATTGGTGGGCAAGTGGTTTCCAACTGGATCGCATAAAGTAGGAGCTACCTTTGGATGTTTGGTTCCACGATTGATAACTGGACAATTTGATCCAACTAAAGATAAAGCAGTTTGGCCTTCTACTGGTAATTACTGTCGAGGTGGAGCCTATAATGCAGACTTATTATCCTGTGAATCGATTGCCATTCTGCCGGAAGGAATGAGTAAAGAACGTTTTGAATGGCTATCACAGGTAGCAGGAGAGGTGATTGGTACACCAGGTTCAGAAAGTAATGTGAAAGAGATCTTTGACAAGTCCTGGGAATTAAAAAATACCAGGGATAATGTGGTGGTATTTAACCAGTTTGAAGAATTTGGTAACTACCTCTGGCATTATGAAGTTACCGGACAAGCGATTAAAGAGGTATTGGACCAGTTTATGAATTCCAGGGAAAGATTTAGAGGCATAGTATTAACTACAGGTTCTGCAGGTACTATAGGCTGCGGAGATTATTTAAAAGAGATATTTCCCAATAGCAAAATTGCTGCCGGAGAGGCTTTACAATGCCCGACTCTCTTAGTAAATGGATTTGGTGCTCACCGTCTGGAAGGTATTGGCGATAAGCATGTACCCTGGATTCATAATGTAAAGAATACCGACCTGGTCATTGCCGTTGATGATAACAATGCTATGGGGATCATCCGGTTGTTTAATGAACCTGCCGGAAGGGATTATTTAAAGGAGTTGAAGATAGAAGATGACATAATTGACCAATTGCCATTACTGGGAATTTCCAGCGTGGCTAATTTAATTATGGCTATTAAGTTTGCTAAATACTACGAACTTACCGAAAAAGACATTGTATTTACCGTATTTACCGATTCCATGGAGCTCTATGGTTCCAGATTAAAGGAGCTACAAGAACAGTTCGGTCCCTATGATAACCAGGATGCCGCTATTGACTACCATCGTAATCTAATGGCCTTAACTACCGATTATCTACAGGAGTTAACCTATTATGATCGAAAAAGGATTCATAATTTAAAATATTTTACTTGGATAGAACAGCAGGGTAAGGATTTAGAAGAATTGAATGCTCAGTGGTATGATTATGAGCATTATTGGGTTGATATTCGTAATCAGGTTGATAGGATTGATGAACTTATTGCTGAATTCAATAAAAAAACCGGTTTATTATAACATTAAATCTCGAATTGCGCAGTAAAAGCTTTTAAATATGTCTCGACGACCGATTACTCCCACCAGTTTATTCTGGCTGATTACCGGTAGAGTGTGTATGTTTCTATATTTCATTAAGGCGATAATTTCATCAAGATTTCCTTCAGGGCTCACGGTAATAATTTCTGTAGACATGGCAAAGCCTACCTTGGGTTGGGAATAATCAGTGCTATTGTTTTCTAACACTTCTCCGGTCTTTATCATATCCATTACCAAAAAAAGGTCATTTGCTGTTATTATACCAATTATTTCATCATTTTCTAAAACCGGAAAACCGCTGATCCTTTTACCAATCATTAATTCAGCAACATCAGCGAGGGTATCATCTTTTTTTACGGTAACAACATCTTCGGTCATAATATCTTTTGCTTTTATCTGTTTTAATCGCTCTGCCAATCTTTGCAGATTAAAAGAATGAGTATTGGTCATTTCGGTACCTCAAAAATATTATTATTAAATATATATTTCAATATCATTATTATTCAGGGAAGATATCTTTGATTTTTTTCACTAATTCCAAAATATCATATGGTTTTTCTATAAATAGATTTGCTCCAATATCATAGGTAGTTTTTTCCAGATTAATTTTACTGCTTATAATAATAACAGGAATCTTGCTAAATTCCTTATGTTTTTTTATCTCCTGTAATAATTGAATACCATTCATAGTTCCCTGCAATGTTATGGAAGAGATAATCAAATCAACCCATTTTCTTTTCAAAGTCACTATTGCTTCCACACCTTGGTACACCACATCAACAATATAATTTTCTAATTCCAGATTCCTTTTTAGTCTCTCTGCTTGCATAACATCTCCGTCTATAATAAGAATTTGTTTTTTGGTCATTTATCTCTCCATCTATTTAAGATAAAAGGTATATGTTTTATTCATATCCAACAGGTGTTCTTGGTGGCGTATATTAATTTTTTCCTGATAATTATCCGATACTGCTTTAGTAGCGGAAAGGGTAACATTAATTTTATGTTTTTCTATTTCCAGGGAATACCAGATACCTTTGTATTTTATCTTAAATTTTATACGTTTCCATTTTTTAGGAAGGTCAGGATCTATGTTTATTATACCATTAATTACATCTACACCGGCATATCTTTTCAGAGCAATATTTATGGAACCACCCATTACTCCGGTATGTATTCCTTCCGGTGTGGTTCCACCTTGAATATCATTGATATCGGAGTTTAGCACCTCACAATACCATTTCCAGGATTGTTTGGACTGCCCTAAAATATCTGCTAAATAGCAATGCACCACTTTACTGAGGGTAGAGCCATGAGAGGTTCTCTGAACATAATAGTCATAATTTTTTCTTAAAATCTCTTTATCAAATCTGTATCCCAATTGATGAAAAATATCTTCTAGTTCTGATAGAGAAAATAAATAAGGCAACATAAGAGTGTCAGCCTGCTTTGCTACTTTATAATCATTGGGAGATTTACCCTCTGCTTTTAAGATCCGATCCATTCTCTGAATGTTACCATATTTCTTTTTATAAGCCTTCCAGTTCAGTTCTGGTAGAGAAAAATAGCCATCAAACTGACTAATAATTCCTTCTTCATTTATTATCAAATTCATCTTTCTGGTAATTTCTGTCCAAACTTTTAGTTCATCTTGATTTATTTTTAATTTTTTAAGCAACTCTTCTTTTAGTTTTAGAGAGAGTATAGATGATAGCATCTCCAGTGCCCTTTGCAAGGTCCAAACAATCATTATATTGGTATAGACATTATCTTTAAAACCAGCTTCAATTGACCCTGGAAGCTTTTCATGAAACTCATCTGGTCCCATTAATCCTCTGGTATGGTATTTTTGGTCTTTTGGATCAAAATAGGATAGACTAGCCCCAAACTGGGCAATTGATAGGAATAGCTCAGCTCCATAATTACATAGAAAATTTAAATCATGTGCTATTTTCCAATGTTCCCATACACTATAAGCAATAGCAAAAGAAATATGTCTCTGATTTCGGCTATAATCAGGTCCCCATTTACCAGATTTAGGATTAAGGTGAATAATTTGTGTCTCTTCTTCTCCGCTGGAGCCGCTTTGCCACGGGAACATTGCTCCCCGGTAACCATTTTCTCGGGCATATTTTCTTGCCTGTTCTAATCTATGATAACGATAGAGTAGGGTAGATTGCGTTACCTCTGGCAAACGATAATCATAAAGCTGTAAAATATATATCTCGTCCCAAAAGATATGTCCGCGATAAGCTTCACCGGACAGACCTCTGGCAGGTATGCCCACATCTAATTTAGCATTATGGGGAGAGGCAGTTTGCACGAGATGAAAAATATGTAACCTTAGGGCCTTTTGTGAGAAGATATGGCCTTCTGTTTCTAAATCAAACATATCCCAGAGATTAGACCAAACTTCTTTTTGTGAGGCTAATAGTGATGAAAAATCAGAAACCTTTTGCACTGTTTCAATAGCACTTTTTAAGGGATTTTTGCTTTCCATATCCCGGGATGTATAAATAGAAACAATTTTTTCTACGGTATATCTCTCTTTTTTTCTTACCTGGATTTTAAATTCCTGAAAGATAGCTCTCTCTTCCTTTTTGGTATTGGTGGAAATTAATTTTACTTCGTTACCGTTATTATTGATTGATATATGAGAAGCCATAGCGATTTGTATATTTGATTGGTTGGTATTAACAGTTAAATAGATACCATCATTAGAGAATTCCCCGCTTGATCCTGCTATTAGATGCGAGGAATTTAGTTCATCATATCTTTCTACTCCCTTATTTTCAACATTACCCTCTAAACCGGAGCGAATAATAACTTCACCATCGTAATTTTCAGGAATAATGGAATATTCTTGTGCTACCAGATGCATATTGACCATGTGGACTATTCGACGGGTTTCTACAGTGGTTATCTTCCCGGAATCTTCTTTAATTTTATAATTTCTAATTAATGATGCTTCTTTCAGGTCTAATTTTTGATAATAGGAAACAATATGATGAAGAGAGGGTATTATCCATTCCTGGTCTTGACCGGTTTTAAAAGTCAGAGATAACCAGTTGGGGCAATTAACCAGATCTTCGTTAGTAATGGTTTTTCCGGCAACATCACTGTCTGATTTATTATATACACCTGCCAGGTAGGTTCCGGGGTAATGGATTCGGGAGGCAGTGGATTCGTTAAAAGTCCCCCTGGTACCCAGATAGCCATTGCCTAAAGTGCATAAAGCCTCTCTAAGTTTTTCTTGGCCTGGTTCAAATTTAAAGTATTCTAAGGACCAGGGAGAAGAACCATGATTATTATTATTGTTTTTTATAAATTGCCATAACCTGTTCAAAGAATCTTTGTACCTCTTCCGGTGATTGTAACTGAAAATCAGCAGTGGAAGCTTTTTCTGGATCATCTGATACTAAAATGGCAGTACCTCTAGTTATTACGGTACGGAAGGCATATTCATCAGTAGTATCATCTCCAATGTAGAATGCTGCTGTTGATTCCCAGGTTATATCAAGAGCATCCATAATCCATTTAACTGCTTTACCCTTATCCCAGTCTATATTGGGAAGAATTTCAAAAACTTTTTTACCTTTTAATATTCTCAACTCATCATATTTTTGTACTATATCATTTACTACCTTTTTAATCCGATGTAAATCTATTGAACTTTTTACCTTACGATAATGAACTGCTACACTAAATTTTTTCTCTTCAATCAAGACTCCATGTATATTATTTAGTTTTTCTTTTAATAGCTTTATAATTCTAGAAATCAAAGGAATAGTTTTTTTTGCATCCGGGTGAATCATACTGAAACCACCTGGTCCTTCTATATCAAAACCGTGGCTACCGGCATAAAAAATACCCTTGATTCCAACCAGATTCTGGACATCTTCTCTTAATCTACCACTTACAATTGCCACAGTATGAATGCTGGCTAAAGTCTCTACTGTTTTTTTCATATCAGGAGAAATAATAGCCAGTTCAGGGCTTTCTACAATGGGAGTTAAAGTCCCGTCATAATCTAAGAAAAAGGTCATTTTTTGCCTGGTATTGATAACAGATTTGCCGGTATGTTGATAGTAAGGATTAATAAAAATATTTTTTCCATTAAGATGTTCCCGGGGAAATATCTGGGGTGCTTTTTTCAGGTTTTCAAAACATGAGAAAAAAGATTTTGGTTTTCTTAAAAACCAGTCATTTATTAAATCAACACTTATTTCTGATAAATCAGGTACGACCAGATCTGCCCCATGTTTTGCCAATTCCTTTTCATTGTTTTCTCTGGCTACACCCAGTACCAAACCAAATCCTCCATTTCTACCAGCTTCAACTCCAGATGAGGCATCTTCCACTACCACGGAAGTTTCGGGAAGACTACCCAGGTTTTTAGCGGCGGTTATAAAAATATCTCCTTCCGGTTTCCCTTTTAGATTTAGCTTTTGAGATACAATTCCATCTACCATTGTTTCAAATAAATGCTCCAGGTGAACAGATTTTAAAACTGGGAGACAATTTTTAGAAGAAGAGGCTACTCCAACTCTAATCCCTTTATTTTTTAAATTTTTAATAAGGATGATGGTGGATTCAAAAACCTCAGCTCCTTCTTTTTGTAGCAATTTATCAAATAATTGATTTTTTTTATTACCTATTCCACAAATTGTTTCTTTATCCGGGGAGTCAGAGGGATTTCCAAAGGGAAGGTGAATATTGCGTGAAGCCAGGAAGTTTTCTACTCCTATATAGCGAGGTTTTCCATCAACATAAGTAAGATAGTCATTCTGGTAAGTAAATTCTTGAAATGGTTCCCCATTTCTTTTTGTTCTTAATTTAAGATAATCATCAAAGACTTTCTTCCAGGCATGAGCATGTACTTTAGCAGTTTTAGTTATCACTCCATCAAGGTCAAATATTACTGCATCAAAGGCAAGCCTATTTTTCATTAATTACCCCCTTTCTTTCTATTTTTTCCATTATTGTATTAAGGGAAGTAAAAGATATATAAGCTTATGAAAGATACACTATTCTAAGCAGGTTAGGTTTAGAAATCACATTTCTGAAACTACTCTTCAAATAATACTGGATTAATTATAAATTGTCAATTTAATATCTTATATAGTAGTTATTACTATTATGATATTATATGGCAATATTATTTTATAGCATCGGAATTCCATAAAAACTCTTATGCTCTAAAATATTCTTTTTCCAATTCGGGAAATATATGCTAAATTAGATATCAATATGATATAGTATACCTATAATTTTATACCTAATAGCTCTCTAGAGGAAGGATTCCCCTTAAAATAATTAAAAAAACAAAAGGGAAGGTCAATGTATAAAACAACAAAAAATAAATATATTGATTTATTGAGCTATCAACAAAAACAAAAAATCATTTATATTGTCTTTACTTTATCAATTATATTAACTTTTTTAACTACCTTATTTTTAGTTGCTGCCTATGCTGATGTGCCGTTAGTAAAACTTGGAAATGAAGTTCTGTTGGAAGATTATTTTTATCTTATTGAAGGTAAAAAGGTAGGATTAATAACCAATCAAACAGGCATAGATAGTAGAGGAGTAAGCTTTATTGATAATCTCCTTGCTACACACAGAGTAAAGCTGATAGCCCTTTTTGCTCCCGAACATGGATTGGATGGAAAAACCAGAGCCGGCGCCCAGATAAATTCTTATATTCACCCACTTTATGATATACCTGTTTACAGTCTCTATGGTAATACCAGGATGCCTACTGAGGAAATGTTATTTTCGCTGGAAGTCCTTATTTTTGATATTCAGGATATTGGAGCTCGTACTTACACTTATATGTCTACACTTCAATACTGTATAATAGCAGCGGAAAAATATAATAGATCGATAATTGTTTTGGATAGACCCAATCCACTGGGGGGATTAATTGTGGAAGGGCCAGTTTTAGAGGATAATTTTAAATCCTTTGTGGGGGTAGATAATCTGCCTATGTCCCATGGTATGACTGTAGGAGAATTGGCTCAATTCTATAATCGTAATATCGGTGCTGACTTAGTTGTAATCCCTATGGAAGGATATCATCGAGCCATGACCTTCTCTGAAACAGGGCTTCCTTTTGTCCAGACTTCACCAAATATTCCGGATCTTCAATCTGTATATGGCTATATGGCTACTGGATTAGGAGAGGGAACTGGCGTTTTTCAAAGAGACCAATTTCGATGGATAGGCGGTAAAGGACTTGATTCATACCAGTATGCTGAAGTTCTCAATAAAGCAGGACTTCCTGGAGTATGGTATATCCCTGAAGATCGTGACACAGCAGGTGGAGTACGTCTGGATATCTATGATCCTTCTGTTTTCAACCCTGCAAAAAGCGGTATTTATGCCCTGGCTTATGCCTTTATACTGGCAGATTTCCAGGTCCCAAAGAGTGTACCAGGTAATCTTATAATGTTCGATAAAATCATGGGAACCGATAAAATTGGTCTTTTCCTGGAAAGAAAAGCCACTCCCCAGCAGATAGTAGCCTATTACACTCCAGAGCTGGAAAGGTTCAAAAAAGAGAGGGAACAATACCTTATTTCTTTCTATAAGCAGCCGGATTCTTAAAAAAATATTAATAAAATAGTATTTTATGAATAAAAAAAAGGGATAAAAAGGTAAATAAAAAATTTAAAACGGATAATCTATTTCTTTTTCACTTCACATGGATTACCTTTTTTCGTAACCGTAATAATAATCATACTTATTAAATCAGGGTCCATTACCAATATCTTTTTTGCTCAGATAATATATTTAAGTATGTTAAGCCCGGCTCTTGCTGCTTTCTATATTCTATTCAATTTTTATAGCCGAGAAGAGAGGCAAAACTATTGGTTAACAGTGCTTGGTTATAAAAGGATTACCCCAAAATTGTTGGTCCTGGTAGTTATTTTTCCTTTTCTGGTGAAGTATTTTGCGGCAATGATGGCTGCTGTCTTTAATTGGGCAAGGTTACAATTCAGTATAGCCCCAGAAATGACTTTATCTTATGCTTTTTTCTTGCTTTTTTTGGTCCCAAAACTGAAGAATTAGGGTGGAGAGGTGTAGCTCTTCCAGAGCTGGTAAAAAGATATGGTTTTACCATTGCCGTGATTTTTCTAGGATTGATGTGGGCAATATGGCATCTACCTTTATTTTTTATTAAAGGAAGCTATCATTACAAATTGGGGTTGGGAAGTCCTGCTTTCTGGAATTATATGCTGAGCATTATTTCTATTTCTATCCTGTATGGAGCAGTCTATTCTAAAGCTGACAAAAGTATATTAATAATCATCTTATTTCATTATCTTGATAATTTGGCTGGGGAGACCTTTCAAATCTGCTTCAGTGCCAAAATCTGGGAAAGTATCTTCAGAGCTACGCTAGCATTATTAGTATTATTATATCAAAACAAGTTATTCCAGGGTAATTCTTTCCCCAGAAAACTCCTTTAGTAGTATCTGGTATTTTGTAATTAGTTTTTTGTATAGTACAGTTTTTTGGTTTAATCCTATGCTGGTATAAGAGGATGAGATTGCCTGAGGTTGCTACACTTCCTGAATTTACTTGCCTCGAAAACACACACAAACTGCAAACCTTATAGTAGCATCTTTATACCTTACCATTATTCTCTAAAATAGTAACACAAAAGAACTGTCCCCTTGTGTGCCTTATTAAAGATAAAGCCTGGTAAGTTCGGTAGTTAAATAGGAAAAAGCCTCATCAACTGTATCGCATAATTTAAATAATTTTAGATCTGATTTGCTGATAGTACTATATTTTATCATAGCATCGAAGTTGATAATCTGTTTCCAGTACTCTGAGCCATAGATAACAATGGGTAACTGTTTTTCTAATTTTTTAGTTTGAAGCAGAGTCAGCACTTCAAACAATTCATCCATTGTACCAAAACCACCAGGGAAAATAACCAATCCCTTTGCTAAATAAACAAACCAGAATTTACGCATAAAGAAATAATGAAATTCAAAATTAAGTTCAGGAGTAATGTATTGATTTGGGACTTGTTCCATAGGGATACTGATATTTAGACCAATTGATTTACCGCCAGCTTCCTTAGAACCTTTATTAGCTGCTTCCATCATTCCAAAACCTCCTCCCGAACAAACAACAAAGCGAGAATTTGAATTCAGTGATTTAGACCAGGTAGTCAAGCGTTTAGCTAATTCAACAGCATCCTGATAATATCTGGCAATAAAAATCTGATTTTTGGCATTTTCTAATTTTTCCAATAAGTGTTTTTTATTTTGTCTACCCTTAGCATTAATCTTTTCTTCTATTTCTTTAAGATGCCTTTCCGCTACAACAGGAGGCTTGGTTCGTGCGGAACCAAAAAAAACAATTGTATCATTAATTTTATATTTACGGAAACGTTGCATGGGCTCCAGTAATTCTGCTAAGATTCGAATGACTCTGGCATCGCTGCTATTAATAAAATCCAAATTTTTATAGGCTTTTTCTGCTTTTCTTAATTTTTTATTCATAGAATTTAATTGACTTTCTATAAGATATTTAAGGAGAATCATTCTCCTTTAAAACTATATAATTATATATCACCTTCTTTAAAGGATTTCAAGGGATAACTTCCCCGATTACCTGGTTATTTATATTTTTATAATAAATATCATTTTAGAAAAAAGTATAAACAATTATAGCAATTACATATTATATTTTAAATATAAAAAATATTTAATTTTTTCTATCTACTCTATTAAAAAAATTCAAGAGAATTATATCTTGTGATGTATTAAAACGAAATATAACACTATTTTACTTGATTAAGTCTAAGGCAAATATTATAATAAATTAAGTAAATTATACTCCTCCCCTTTAACAAAAGGATGATTTTAAGTTAGAATAAGCTCATAATGAGAAAGGAGTCTCTTCTAAGATGAAACGGCATAAATGGGAGAGCAGTCAGAAATTAAAGATTGTCCCGGAGGGATTATCCGGTCAGATCGAGATCAGTAAGTTATACAGCAAATACCAGCTATCCCAGGTCATCTACTGCCGTTGGGGGGAACAACTCCTCCCATATGGTCATGAAGCCTTTGAAAGTGAGAATACCACCAGACGCGAACAGCGCCTGCAGTCTGAGAACCAGCGCTTAAAATAGATTATCGCTGATCGGACCGTCGAGTTAAAAAAAAGCGAGTTTAAATGATGCCTAAAAAATCACTTCAAGTAAAATAAAGAAATGCACCGGTTCTGGCTATGATCCAGTCCATCAAGGCTTGCCCTCCCTGCTGGGCTTATCTCTACTTCCGAGAGGGTATCAAGGTCAACCAGAGACGGATCTACCGGCTGATGACCTGTTGGTTAATAAGAAAACATACCGGGCCCAATTACCTCTGGGGTACGGATGGGACCAAGATCAGGATTGGCTCCTGGGGCTGGTACTATTTAGTGATTGTGCTTGACTGGTATACCAAAGAGATCATGGGCTATCATGTAAGCTTACCATCTAAAAGCAAAGATTGGAAGGAAGCCTTAGAAGAAGCAGTAGGGAGACGTTTCCCGAAAGGGATTAAAGAAAGCCAAATAGAACCGCTTGTTCTGGTCAGTGATAACAGCTGAGAGCCAACATCTCTTTCTTATATGAAAGCCTGTTCTGATTTAGGGATTAAACAGATCAT